>SDBT01003734.1_pt1 | contig 26201 bp, 37 predicted proteins | sample 2277101 | NCBI WGS metagenome assembly SDBT01 (sample SAMN10404973, study PRJNA504765) | marine sediment metagenome | isolation source: marine sediment core GS10_PC15, 103 cmbsf | place: Arctic Ocean: Southern Knipovich Ridge | collected 2010 | reverse complement strand
CAGACTTTCAAAGTCCAGTTGATATTTTTTAATCTCAAAATACTTTCCATTTTTTCTAACGGAAATACTTTTAGTAATTTCAGTAAGCCTATCTGATAAATCTTTTAAATCAATATCAGATACCTTAGAAGGAACTATTAAAGATGTATGTCTTTGTTGCCACCAGTGGATAGCCTTAGTCCTAGCATAGCCCTCATGAGCCACACACACCCATTCCTGATAGAAGTCTGTGCCACACCAATAAACCACCTTTATACTATCTGGCTTACCTTCTTTTTTATGGACGCTGCACATTACAAAATTAACATCCTTATCCTGATCTATTATCTCAGTTGATATTATCGCGCCCTCTGCTGCTTCGGTGTCGTGGTTAAAATCTTTCTTAGGAAATATGTATCCACATTCTAAGCACTCCATAGAAGCCAGTGCAATCATTGTCTCGCATTCAGGACAAGCCTTACACATTTGAGCATCGGCTTTCTTACCTATTTTTTCTCGCTTCTTTTTCTCCATTACGGTCTCGACCATATCAATACAGCCATGGCGCTCTATGTTACCTCCGAAATCTAGGACTAAGCAGTTATCCTTCCCTGGGTTAATCCTAAGACCTCTACCGACCATTTGAACATACCTTCCTGGCGAACATGTAGCCGTCATAATTGCAATACAGTCCACGGCGGGGAAATCCCACCCCTCAGTTAGCACTCCAATATTCACCATAAATCTAAAACTATCTTGCATGAAATTTAGCTCGTTTTCACCTCTGTCTTCTTTGTTCATTTTAGAGTGCGTAATCCCGCAATGGTATCCATAGAGTTTTTCATCAATAACTTTCTGAACTAATTCAGCGTGATCTATAGAACAACAAAATATTAAAACCTTTTTCCTGCCTTCTGCTAGTTTTAATATTTCCTTAACAGTTGTCTCAACTAATATTCTATCGTTTAAAATTAAGTTGACTTCCTTAGCGTTGAAATCACCGGCTGATAATTTCACCTTCGAGAAATCACTTGAGGCTTTACCGTGCTTGGCTGTAACTGGACATAGGTATCCCTGATCTATTAACTCATCTATGCCTATTTTGAATACGCACTCGGTAAACATTTGACCTTTGCCGTATATGCTTCCACCTTTCATACGGTAAGGCGTTGCTGTAACCCCTAATATTCTTACGTTTTTATTAGCTGTTCTGGCATCGTTAAATAATTCCTGATACATTGTGTCTTCATCCGCTGGTATGTTATGAGCTTCGTCTACAATAATTAAATCAGGCGGCTTTTTAAAATCGAATATTTTTTTATAAACTGATTGAATACCTGCGATTGTTATTTCTTTATCGGTATCTCTTCGCTTTAATCCAGCGCTATAAATTCCTATTCTATTCCAGAGCTTAGGCGATACATTTAAAAGTTTATCCTCTGCTTGTTCTAATAATTGTTTACGATGAGCGATAAGTAAAATTCTATAGGTATCTATTTTTTCAAAAATGCTTTTAATAAGTGTAGAGAATATAATTGTCTTACCTCCGCCTGTTGAAATGGATATAACAACTGGCTCAATGGACGTTCTGAAATGAACTTGAATAGAGCTTAGGCATTCTTGCTGATATGGGCGTAATTCCACTTACAATTCCTCTCCGAAATAAATTTTATTATCTACTTTGCATTGGAAAATATTCCCACCATCTTCTTGATCAGGATAGCCTAATTCTATTTTATCAGTAAAGTCGGTATATCCTTCTATGTCTTTACGTTCTTTCATTACCATTATTTCTGTATCGCCTGGAAATTGGCAAAGCCAGCTTACTAGTTCTTTAACTGTCATTGTCTTCTCCCCATATTTAAAAGGCTTGCGTGAATTATAACTAACATAAATAAATTGCCTAGCGTCAAATCTTCTAATTTCATATCCATGTAGGCTTGATAATCCACTGAACACGATAATAAAATAACTCCTGATATTAATATTGAAACCAACAATATTATACAAAATACAAAGTGATCCATCATAAAATCTATCACGCTCCCACCTCCTCTTGATCATACCAGCAGGCGGTATTCTCGCACATTGGCAGTTGTTTATTTTTTTGTGATCCACATACAGGACAATCTTCGTAAGCATCTGCTATTACGTTATCCATTCCCTGCTCTAGGTTATCTAGCAAGTTATTTATAGCCTCTTTTTTATCCGGCTCCAATTCAATTGCTTTTTCTCTTATGTTTTTTATAATTTGTTTATGCATTAAAACATCTCCAATTGTTTAGGGTTTTGCGGCCTTCCTTGAACGCCTTTAAATTTCTTTACTTTTATTCTCCAAGGCTCTCTTTTTATTCTAGCCCATATATAAATAAGTTCACTAGGTGTTGGATTGTGGGAAAAATCTCTATCCTTCATATTTAATCCCTTCCTTGTTCATGGCGTATAGTAAAAGGCATAAGGCATCTGCCTGAGATTTTTTAACCTTGAGCTTAGGAAACTCCTGTTCTGCTATTGCCCATAAATGTTTTTTTCTTTGAGCATAAGTAAGTCCTGATTTAATAAACCTGCTCATCCATACCTGAGGCTTAACAGGTTTCATATCAATCTCTGAAGCATGGCAAGCCCCTAAACAGATACCGTAATTCTTCATAAGCTTCATTGCACTAGAAACTCTTTTACTATCATTTTCCCTTGCCTGAATTTCCTCTATATAAGAAAAGTCTGCCGTTCTCCAGTATCTAAAAAAAGTAGCTATATCATATGGCGTTTTAGGCATATCCATTACCCCTATGTAATGTATAGGGTCTTGATAGCTGTCATTGTAAAAAGCTATAGCACCACCTATGCCTGGATCGATTGCTAGTATTTTCATTAGTCAAAGCTCCCTTTAAGATGCATAGAGGTATCATCCTCATGCTCATCGTTATCAACGCCTGCTTGAATTTGTTTTAATAAATTCTCTCTTTCAAACTTTATGCTTGAAACAATAGCTCCAAGCCTTTCATATGAATACTCTTCCAAGCCTTCCTCAGTATGAAAAATAATTTCCTGTATATTCGACATTGCATCTTTAGTGTTTCTGCATATTCTAATATGCTCATCATGTTTTTTCATTTCTTTCTCCTGTTAAAGTCTTGTTTAAGTTTCTCTCTAGATTTCTGGTATGGTGTTTGATATTCTTGAACGGGTTTCTTTTTTCTTTTTCTAAATACTACATACAGGCTTAGAATAATTGTCATTATTAAGCATGCATAATAAAGTATCTGCATCCCCTATCCCCTGATAAAAACGGGAGACGTTTTACCGCCTCCCTGGTTTCATGCCCTACTTCACTCTTACGTGTGAGCCTCTCTCCCCTAATTCCATACCCTCTACAACTTGACCATCTTCTAAATCTTTTCTGATGGCATCGTTGTTAGGATCAATTCTTATTACCTGATATTTTTCAGGCAATGCCTCTGGCAAGATACTTGCGAGCAATGGAGACTTACCTCCATTCTTGCATACAGTAAAAGTAATATTGCCAGCTTTTTTTTTCTTAGTTCCTGTCAGCTTCATGTATTCAAAGACGCTATTCTTTAGCCTGTCTCTTTTATTTAGATACGCTTGTTTCTTGGCTCTAAGCCTATTTTCCTCTTCAGCAAAAGACTTAGCATCCGCATCTGCTTGAACTATAAGGTATCCATAATCTTCAAGTTTCTTAACTTGATTTTTGAATATCTCTTTGACAAAGTTATCTATAGTTTCCTGCTCTTCGTCTGTTATGCTCTCGCGGTCTTCGTATGCTTCCATTACAAGGTCGTCTATGGCAAGCACGTCTAAACCTATATTATACAATGTTCTCTGCATCGCAGCCTCCTTAAAATGGAATGTTATCCACGTCTTCAAAGTTACCTGACTTGCCCGGTGCTTCGTTAGCAGTCACAGAAGCCTCTGAGTGCTTAGCGTCTTTGTTTTGATAGGCACTGATTTCATTGGTATCTTTATTAGGCTTACCGTTGTATTCGCCCTCACCTTTTTTAATGTAAACCTCACACAAAACTTTATGACCTTCAAAGACCTTTGGATTTTTTAAGTCAATCTTTGCTAAGCCCAAAGCCTTTGTAAGACCTGCTAGTTTCTTATGTCCATAAGCTACGCACTTAGAACTAGGGTTACTAATGTGAAAATTTTGAAAGGTACAAGTTTTAGATGTTCCATCGCATACCTGAAAAGTCATTTTCAAATAAGTTCCATCGCCTGCGTTGGTTGTTTTCATTTCAGCTTGAGTAATTATCATAAGATAGACACCGTTTTCTAGTAGACTATATCTAGGCTTTCCAAAATCGTTATCCCCTTTTTCATAATACTCATCTGGGTTAAACATATCTGTCATTGCTTCGTCTCCTTGCTGCTGGTTTTTCCAGCGTTGTTGATTTTATCCTGGTAATCTTGCCAGAACATTTGTAAATTTTCTGTAATGCCAAGTCTGTTTTTTGCTAAGTAAGCTGGTTTTTCAGATGTATAAATAACTCTATCACCTGTTCCCATTGCTTTGTTTTTCTTCTTAAACCCTTGACCTTTTTCCACTACATCCACATCAAAGTTAGCAAAGAAAACTTCGTCAGCCCATTCCTGAAATAATAAAGAAGCGTGTTTATTTAGCTTTGGACTATAGCGGTCATAATCATCCCCTTCTGGATTGTTGTAAGTAGAAGTTTTGCTGTGAGATAATAAAACTATGGACATGTTTCTTTCGTCTCTCAGAAAGTCAAGAGCTTCTCTAAAATCGTTCCAGTATTCAATGGCTAAAAGATAGCCTCTAAAGAATTCTATCTTATCAATGCTACTAACTTTCTCATCCTGACAAACCTTTTCCCATATCAAAGACTCTAGCCAGTCAACGGTATCTACTACTAAAGTTTTAAATTTATGTTTTCCTGCGTAGAGCTCTCTGAGCATGTCCATTACAGTTAAAAAGTTTTTAGCTACTTCGAAGCGAGCCACCCCTATATCATTCGCCCCCTCTTCTGTTTGAACAAAGATTGGATCAGGTGCTTGGCTTCCCCAAGTACTTTTACCTACTCCATGTGGGCCATAAAGAAATACCCTACGAGGTTTTTTAATTATCCCTGTTTCGATTTGTGATAGAAAACTTGTCATTGGTTCGCACTCCTTTTTGTTTTTTGTTTTTCTTTATTAATATATTTTAATACATAGCCCGCACTCGGCATTTGTAAATAGAAAAAATAGTTTTATATGATGAAAAAATCTTTTTGATCGAGAAAGGTCTATAGAATAGGGATAATTATTTTTAAATATTTTAAATTATTTGTTGTTATAATTCTTAATAGCTACTTTTATTTTGCCGTATTCGTCTTCTTGGAGAGAATTTATGTAAGCAATGGCTTTTTCTTTTTCTGTAAATCTTTCAGGATTATTATTTTCACGAAACTTTATTCTTTCCTCGGTCGTCATTCCGTCTTTTATATCTAAAATTCCAGAAGCGTTATAAATTTTAAGCTTTTTGTTTATTGCCTTGACCTTTGTTATATCCCAACCAGCTTTACCCCAGCAAGAACCGCAACCCTTTTTCAGTTTATCAAAATTCTCTTCCTTATTTTCCTCGTCCAAACTAGAATATATATATTCCGCAAATTCAGGAACTACCTGCAAGGCTCTTTTGGCTACTGGGGCTGCAACCAATCCTTTATCATTAGCCCATTGAAACATTCTTTCATCTTTATACATTCTATTCTCCTTAAAATAATTTTAACTTAAACAGTCACAACCTTCTGAAGCACTACAGCAAGGAAACTCTGAATCCGTTTCACAATCAGCAAAAGCAAAAACACCTTCAATAAAAACTGTTTCAGGGCAATCACCTCCCAAGTCTGCACCATCCCCGCTTGTCCATACGACAAAACCTCCGTCACAATCATCCATTGTTATTTCATAGTCAGGAAGCATTATAAATTCAGGAGCCGAAGTTGCATCGAAGACCCAATCGCGCCCAGTCTCGGGGTCTTCAATGGAACCACCACAAGAAGAAACCGGTTCGATGTCGCCAAAACCCCAGCAAGTTCTGTCACATATAGTGGGAACATAAAAACAACCAAATGTAAACCCCTGGCTCCAACAAACCTCAAAACAATTGTCAAAGTCATCACAACTATCAGGGCAATCACCGGGGCCACATGTGCCACCGCCCTTTGTAGGTTTAAAAAAAACAGCCCCTTTTGCATCCTCCCCTAGCTGGACAAAATCTCCGATAGCAACATCCGAACCTTTATTAGTAGCTGAGAAATTACCGCCCTGAGTTGTTCCGCTTGTTTCTGATAGCTTTACGTTGCCTGAGTTTCCCTCTGTTATGGCTACGCTAGCCTTAGCAAGCATACCGTCAACTGGCCGCCTTACAATTAAGGCGTGAAAATCTCCATATATTTCAGACATATCAGCCAAGACTTTAAAGCCTGGCAAGTCTTTAGTAAGTAAGCTAACACCAGAACTTACGCCAACCCAATCGCCACTTACAACGGCGTTAGAAACTTTTGACACGAATGGCTTACTCGTATCCATCGCGCTTGTAATACTTTTATTTGTTCCGTCTTTTGATGCACCCTGATTTATAAAAGTCCAATAAGCACCGGTATATGTTTGAGGCGCATCCTCTCCTAAGATATTATTATTTCCATCAGGATCTAATCCAGTGCCCCCTGCAAAAGTTGGAACGATAACTCCATTCTCTCCTAGTACATCAGCAACCTCTAAAGTAAAATCTAGATGGTCGCTTTCCTTGTCAATGGATACAGAAAAACCAAGTGTTTCGGAAAAGCTAACCTTTATAGGAGCAACCCCAGAAGTTCCTCTTCTTATGGAGGTCATAAAAAGTCTGAAAGCTTCCAGATCTTTATGGTCTAATTGTTTTTGACCCTTAACAAATGGATTTATATCATCAACGCTTGACATTATTATTTCGCTCCTAATGCTACTACATCTGGGAGAAATTTATTAAAATCAGATACATCATACGGAGGTTTATTAGTTATATTATCCAGTATTGGCCACCATCCTAGCCTCGGAAGAGAGTCCGCTGGTTGAGATTTATTATCTGGCTTGCCCCTGAAAATATAATTCCATCCAAAAGGATGCTCTTTAAACCTAAACCTAGCGCGCCAAGCTTTTTTCGTAGGTTTTCCAGCGCCTTGTAAAATAATCGTATCCTGAGAAGCACTAAAACCTGAAAATAATAATGTTCCAAGCCTTACTCGTCCTATTCCTTTTACAGTTACCAAGGTTCGCCCGTCTCCATTAGCGGGATTAGGCGCTCTTAAATCTGAATGCAAAGGCTTTCTAAGTGATTTTCTTATGCCAGATATATCTAACTTTTCTCCAACTGATTTATAATCAAGTGTCCATTCAAGAAATGTAAGAACTCTATTTATAGTTCCCTCTTTTACCGGCCCATCTTTTTTAGATGCTGCTCCATACCCAGTGCCATCACTTGCTCTATAGCTCCAACCTTTTTCACTATCCGCAAGTGATAAAACTTCTACCGAAGAGCTAATTGATACTGTTAAAAGAAGACTAGATTCTGGGTCGCCCGTTGTTTCCTCTTTTCCAATATCGTTTCTTTCAGACTCCGTGAAATCGTCTCTAAGTTTATAGGTAACATTTAGATCAGCAAATTCGTAGGCTATTTCCTGGTTATTATCTTCTTTAGCCAGCGCGACAAATGGCGGAACAGTGCAACTTACAGCAAATAAATCAGGGTCTCTATTTTTGCTGAATGGCCTTGAGCTAGTGGCTATTAGTTTACCATCCTCGCTAGTGGTAACGCCTCCCATTATAGCCCGTGCTACGTTCATACGAGCAGCCCAAGGACACTGGAAAAGTCTTGTGCCTGTAGCACTTCCATTTTCGCCAAAAACAACCGTTCCGCTACCTTCTCTTTCGGTAACTAAAACGCCTGCAATTGTTAATGTAGATTGTATACTCATATGTTTATCCTAAACGCTCCATTCCTGAAACACCACCTGATACAGAATTGCCAAAGACATCTAGTTTTCTGCCAAGGCCATTTAAAACAGTTGTATTTTTTTCAACGGCCTTTGTATTTTCCTCTGTTTTTTTATTGTTAATTTCATCGGCTTTACTTTTAGCAAATGACTTTTGAGCATTTCTAAACAAATCCTCTATACCTGAGAAAGTTGCACCAAGTTCAAATGTATCTTCCTTTAATTCTTTCTTTGCTTTTTCAGTATTAAATTTAACCTCTAAACCTTTTCCAGATGTTAGCTCTGTTATGTCTTCACGAAGGAAACCAGGTAATCCTGCTTGAGGGTCTGGTAAGTCCCCACCTTGTTTTTGTATTTCAGTCTTAATTACAATTGGATCTTTAGCACTCTTCCTTAATGCGTCAACAGACTTCTTTTGCTCCTTTGCGCTTTTCGTAGACTTATCCATTTCTTTTTGAATTTCTTTTTGAACAGCAGATAAACCATCGAATATACCTATCAATGCTAGTATAGCTAATACTAATAGTCCTATTGCCAGCACAACGGCTCCAACTGGATTAGCAGCCAGAAACAGCATAGCAGTTCCAACAAAACCTATGGCAGTTGCTAATCCGCCTAGAGCAATGCTAATTACAGATATAACTACACCCAGCGCAACTAGAGCTGCTCCTATTGCAAAAATCCCAATAACCACAGCAGTAGCTATTAATACTAATTTCTTATTTTCCTTTACCCATTTTATAACTACTATGCTAACGGCAGATATTCTTGTAGCCAAATCTTTTACAACTCCGCTTAAAGCTTCGCCAACGGAAAAAAGTATTGCCATTCCTCCCCTAGCAACTTTGTCAAGTGCGTCATTTAATTCTGCCGCTGCCGCTGCTTGCTCAGGCGTAATAATAAGACCTAGCCTTTTAGCTTCGGCTATCATCTTATTTATTCCGCTTGCCCCTTGTTCCATTAAAGGCAATAGATCAGCACCCGACTTTCCGAAAATCTTCATAGCCAATGCAGCTCTTCTAGATGGATCCTCTATTTTTGTCAACGCATTAGCTATTATGGAAAATTGCTCAATAGTTGTTTTTCCTTTTATATCGTCAAGGCTTATTCCTAAATCATCAAAGTTATCTTTTGCAGTAGACAAACCTCTCTCTAGGTCTAATATATTTCTCTGGACACCCTTTATTCCTTTTTCCAAAACTTCTAAACTAGCACCTGATTGACTAGCAGCGAAAGCAAGACCAGATAATACATCAACAGAAACATTGGTTCTCCTAGACATCTTGTCTAGCTCATCACCCATCTTAGCAAATTGTCTTATGCTCAAGATAAGTGGAGCAGATAGAACCGCTCCAAATTTCAAAAAACCTTTACCTATACCTGAAATCTTGGAACCAAGTTTCCCGAAACCATCTGCAAGCTTTTGGACATTAGCCTTTGCTTTATTTAATTTTGTATTTAAACTTTTTACGCCATCGACTTCTATATCAACAAATAATTCAGCTAATTTAAACGGCATGTTTTCTCTTTCTTGCGTTCCTAGCATGAAAGGCTTTCTGTTCGCCTTCCGTCATTTGAACGCCATCCCTTTTTATAGGATCGTTTTCATCTTTTACCTCTAGCAAATATAAATTAATCTGTAATATTGTCAATGAAGAAATTACTTGAGGTGTCCAATGATATTCCTCAGAGAAATATCTATATATTTTAAACCAGGGGCCTCGCTTTTTTTCATCGTCTCCAACCCTAGTTAGTTTTTTTCAGATGCATCCTCTGCTATGTCAATTACAGAGGATAGCTTTTCAAAGAAACTTGTAATTCTAGAAACATTAGGAACCGTTAAAAGCTTTTCCATTTCTTTTTCTGTTATATCAGGTTGCTCTTTTATTAAACAACTTTTCATCAAGCTATTAAGCATAGTCGGATCCAAAAACATATTCTTTAAAGACTTCCCCTCGTCTTCCGTTTGGTACTTAGTCCAAACACCATCAATGATGTCTTGACTGGCTCCGCTATTTTTCATAGTTGAAGCCAACTTTCCAGTAGCTTCCAACAAATCAGATTTTACTTTTCCAAGTAATACCATTAACTGGTTTACATCTGGAAAAGAAACCTTGTACTCGTTTCCATCACCATCATCTATTACACAAGGCGTATTTGCGAGTGTCTGCAATTCATCTATGTCATTCATTTTTAAAGTCTCCCTTTGGCTTTAAAAGTTAATAATTTATTTTAGAAGGTGGTATTTGTTGCCAAGCTACCGTCTAACTCATTCCAAGCTCCATCAGTTTCGTAACTGAATGAATAAGTTGTTGCGCCGTCTGCTTCACTTACTAATGGAGCAGATGTAATGACAACTTCTGGAATAGATATTTTAGGAGTGGCACCTGTATCAATATGAAGATCAAGAGTAAGTCTTGTTCCTGCTGCTAGAGTAGGTGCAGCGCTTACTGGTGCCTGGTCTGTTCTATACATCATTGTAACTTCGCCAGCGCCTTCTCTAAAGCCTGTGACCTTACGAGAAAAACCTTGACCGCCTGTATCACGAACAGTTTTTACATCGGCAGTATCTTCAAAGTTCCACCCAGTTACTTTTAAAGTTGTTCCACCAGCTACGGCTTTACCGAATTTACCTGTGCGAAAAGGAGTTGACATTTTATTTACCTCTCTTTATTAAACAAGAACGCCAGCAATCAGTATATCGATTGTTGTGTCCGTAGTTCCGTTGTTTCTGAATACTAAAAATTTATGAGTTGCATCTACTAACCAACCGCCTGAGGCTGAATTGGTAACTGAGATTGCCTGTCCTGCTTCAATAGTAAGCCCGTCTCCTGTAACATCATTTAGAGGGCCTTTAAATTCATTGGCAGGCGCACTCTGATCTGCAAATACTTCAACGTCAGCCAAGGCAGCGCCTGAAGTATTTTCAATGTAAATTCCTTTGACTTCTTTGATATTAAAAGTTACTCCAAACTCATCGACTAAAGCCCCTGCAAAAATATCAAGCGCTATTTCGTAAGAGTTTCCAACAGCTAATGTCAAACTATCTTGAAAAGTAATATTTGCTTCACCTGCTCCGGTTCCTTCGTTCAAAGTGATTGCAACGCTTTTGTTTATGTCGGAAGTTTTACCAGTTGCGCCGCCTAAATCCGTTGCTTGCTGATCGTTCTGAGTAGCCTGCGATCCAAAAGTTGCTGTAAGTGGCATGTCTTATTCTCCTAAAAAATTATTGTCCTGTTAGAAAAAGCAAATCAAGGACTCCGTGCCAAACTTCCTTACCGTTTTCTAGTAATTCAGGATCGAGGAATAACGCCTCGCTTGATAAGTTAGTATCCATGACGCAGGTTGTTGCGTCAAGTAATATATTATTATTTAAAAAGAAATCTCTGGTTTTATCTAATTCCTGACTGGCTCTAACATTGTCAGTATCCCAAAAATTTATTCTAATCAAGGTTACCTTAGTGCTATCGCCTGATGTATCCTTGCTTTGAGGAAATGCATCCTGTTGATCAAATGTCGTATAGGGCAATTTGCTGTCTTTAGGCATAGCTCCTTGGAAAGTATTTTGTCCGAAACTTTCAAGCTTGCCTTGTATGCCTGTTAAAAGTGCTTCCATTAAGCCTTAATCTCCTTAGTCAAAATACGCTTTATAGCTTCTCTTTTATTTCTTACGGCCGTAATCATCCAAGGCCTAGCGGCCATTCGAACCGTTCCTAACTCTAAGAACAATCCATATTTCAATGGAGTGCCTACTCTTCCTTTTACAGCTTGCCTATCCAGAGCCCAAAATATAGACCTATGCAGAGTGCCCGTAACACGCTTAGGAGGCGTTCCGGGAGTGCTTGGGTCTAATCCTACCTTACGAGCACCTTTGCCCGCCCTGGCCTGATTACGGCTTACTAGGTCGCGAGCCTCATTCATCAAGGTAAAGCCTGCCAAGTCTAATCTATTTACCATGGTATCTTCTATCTTCTTAGATATTTCGTCACCATGCCAATTAAAATTAACCCGGGTTCCCATCCTTAACCTCATTCAATAATAATACTATAAGCTGACCCAAGCCACCTTGATCGTCAAAACCTGTAACAACTAATTTATTACCGCTTAAAAAAGAAGGAACTGATCCTCCTGCCTGGCACACATCGCCTTGTTCCGCTCCTGGATCAGAATTAAAATAACATTTATGAGTAAGATGTATATTTCTTTGTCCCCACATTTCTATATCATTTGTAGTGGCTTGCTGAAACCAGCAAGTTTTAACAGTTCCAACAGGAGTATTTTTATATATCTTACCGCCCATTTTATTCTTAGTAAATACAGATTTATTAAGCTGTATCGTATGACCTGCCTTAGCTATTAAAGCTCCTATTCCTGAGAAGGTAATGGCCATTAAACAAGCATCCTTCTATAAGAAGATAATATTTGGAAAGCTGTATTCGATAAATTACTTGATCCTGTTACAGTTGGATCAAAGAAAGTCTTGGAGTAATCTCCAAGCTTTTCAGTTTTAACAGATGCGCTTGCGCTTCCCTGCTCAATTAAAAATACTATCTGCTCAACGCAAGCTTCTTGAATATCTTCCGGCACTGGACTAAACCCGCCTGTGTAAGTTATTAAGATATTTTTAAAACCTTCTGGAAATCTTATAAAATCGCTTGGGTTATTTCTAACAAAATCTATTTCTCCACCATCGCCTATAAAGAAGTAATCTGAAACAGTTGCTCCATTAGGCATTACCGCAGTTATGGTTCCGTCCTGTGATCGAAAATCTACCTGAGTAATTACAGTAACAGGAAAGTTAGGAAGGAATATAGTTTGATAGCCTTCACCATCTCGCTTTTGAATAAATTCTTGAGACGTGAAAAACCTATTACACCATCTTTGTATTTGAGTGGATGCAGCAGTTATCTGTATATCTAAATAAGCATCGGATACACCTGCTAACGCTGGATTAAGTTGCGCTCTTGCTCTTGTTACTAAATCAATTGTTAATGCCATTACTTTTTACCTATCACTTTTTTAATTATCTTTATGCTACCCATTGCCCCTTGTCCTGCCTTCTTTGCAAAGTCTGGAAACAAGAATCCAGCGATAGTGCAACCTAATATTATTAGCCAGTCAGGGATTTCAAAAGGGACTGGCTTAGGAATATTGCTAAAGTTTTTATTTAGAGCTGCTACTATTTCAGGAACTCCTTCAATATCTTTATTAGCTTTTCCTAGTATGTCAAAAGTTCCTTTATCGGCCATTGCAGACTGTTCTGTGTTCTCTCTGATCTTTTCGAGAGTTTCCTGAGATGCGCACCCGCTACTTGTCACGATGAAACATAATAATAACGCCACCCGTAACGATGGCAAATGCACAGCAAAGAATGAGAAATTCAAGAAGCATTTCATTGTCTTATCCCTTTAAAGTTAAGTAAGCAACAAGTAAAACAAACCCACCTGAAATGAATGAACAGACAAGTGGAATAATCCAGCTAGAATGACCCTTCTTATGTTCCTTCAAGTCACCTGCAACTGTTGCAACATCTGTCTTTGAAGCTTTCTTTTCATATATGTTTTCAATATGCTCATCGATTTTTTCCTGTCTTTTCAAAATACCTTTTTGCCTATCGTCAATCAATTCAACTTTTGTGATTAGTCCATTGTTTGCCTTTAGTTCTTTTAGTATCTGGGTGAACTCTGATGAGCTTTCATGTTTATCTGTCATTAGTTTTCCTGATATTGGTGATTAAAATACAGTGTAAGTAGTATTTAAAAATTCTATATTCTGGTCTTGCTCTGCATCGCTATGTGCCCCCGTGTCGTATCCTATAACTCGACATATTTCTATATTGCTCTCATTTGCCCCGTTGCCCCTTGAGCCAATAGTCAAGCCTCCTGCGTCTCTTGTTCCAGCGTTTCCCGTTGTCTTCGTATTGTTGTTTACTCTTATACTTGAGCTAGCCCCATTGTAAACCAAGCACCAAATTCCCCAAGTCCCTACAGCTAAATCATTATTTGTAGCAACAAAAGAGTCTGCGAAAATCTCCATGTCAGGAGTAGTGCCATTCATAGCGAAAAGCATCTTTGCAGATGTTCCTCCGTCCAGTAATTCTCTGTTATCTACCCAGGTCACCATCTTGGCAACAAGATAAATTGTTTGAGGCTGTGTCCATGTAAACACATGAGGGCCTAATCTATCATTTGTACCATCAAAAAGGAACGAGTCCCCGTCCCCTGCTGGATTTCCATTTGTCTGTATCGCTGGCCTGATTGTGCTTGCAGCAGTTAAGTCGCCAACTGCGTTTGCACTTTGGTCTGTCCAGGCATCCACTTTATCTGTATCTGAGAAAGTTACGCCCAAATTTGTATCATAATCGAAAGTCATATTCGTAAGGATTAATTCAGCAGGTTCTGACGAAGCAAACTTATAAGGGTTTATTATATTCATTTAAAGCTCCCTCTAGGAATAGTCGTAGGAGGCTTGATGCCGTCGGCTGTTGTAAACGGTAAGTAAGTTACCAGCCATTCATCGCCTATGATTTCCTCTTTATAAGTTATGCCCTGAGTCTCATTATCTATTTTAGGATAGTCACTCTCTACAAACTCCACCCATTTCAATCTAGGATCTAATCCTTTCACGGGTAAGCTGTGATCTTTATTAGGAAGATCGACACCTCTTTTTAAATATCCCTGAGGCTCTATTACTATTAGGCAATATTTTTTATGAGCCATTAAGTTCTAGTTCCTACTAAGTAAACAATGATTTCCTGACCTGCTGTTGAGCTTCCCACTGCGTCAATGCTACAAGTGACTAAAGCCCACTGAGCTAAAGCCGTATCAGTTAGCGTTGCTGTTTCATCATCTATAGTGGCAGTCGTTAAAATATCTAATTTATTTGTGGTCATTATAGAAGTTCCGCTATCTTCTATATCTATAATCATTGTAGAACCGACTGGGGCAATCCCTGCACTAGCCCTGACCTGAGTGAGTGTCATAGCAAAAGGTATTCTAAAACTAGCTTTTAATAATCCAGTTGTAGCGTCTATGTCAATGGCTGAAACATTTATAGCTATCGCTTCTGGAAATCCAGGAGTCTTGCCGTCACCTTTGAGAGCTAAGACTTGAGTTCCTGCACCGTTCAATATTTCAAATACATCATCTGTATCTGCTGCACTACCTCTCTTTATCTGCAATGCGCCATTAGTGGCATCTGTAGTTATCTGAGGAACCGTGCTATTTTCATAAGCGCCTTGTAAGCTTGTGGTAGAAAATGTTAATCCACTGCTTCCAGATATACCAAACTTCCCAGCTGATAGAAACTTAGCTAAAGCTGCATCAGATAAATCAGCTGCACCTTTTTTAACAATTATAGAAGCCCTGAAAGCAGAGTTTTCAAGAAGGTTGGGATCTGCGTTGAAAACTTCCCCAACCACAGCTGCCTCTGCATCGGCTAAGCTATCATATATATTTTGACCGTACTGGATTCTAACAGCTCCAGTTGAGAACATGAAAGCTTTTTGAATGGTGAACTTATTATTGGCAACAGCGGCAAGTGTTCCTGTGCCGTTATCATATTGGTCAGGATCAATGGCAATGGTGTCACTAAGTTGATCGAAGCCACCTGATCCGTCCTGGTGTCTATAACGAAAGGTTAAAGCAGTATCAGATGACTGTGTGCTTATATTTGGGTTCTGTCTACTAGTTCCGAAGTTACTTCCAATTCTAAATTGTTGCCCTGCATTTGTATTAATATTAAGATTAGCACCATTCGCAGAAATTATATTTCCACCATTTAGATTTATTGTTCCTATGACTCTGGCTAAATCAACATTACCTAAGTCAGGATCGACCATTGTTATAGGTCTGTCAATAGTTGCATCTATTGCAAGATTGTCAGGATGTACAAGTATGCCTACTACTATTTCATCTCTAATCTGTGTAGGCGTTGCCTCGACCGATCTTTGAACTATAGCACCTGTAGAATCTACACTAATAAAAGTCCTTCCCTGCGTGGCTAAGTCAGTCACAGTAACTTCGTCTTGGTCAGGTATTGATACAGGTGTAAACACTGGATTCTCTGGATCTGTGTAATTGTCCACAACAAGCCCAACCATCGCAGTCATATCAAACTTTGCTGTATCTGTTCCGATTGATAATACACCACCTGAAAGTAATCCAGTTGATTGAGGTATTTCTACTTGACTACCTGGAATTTTAAATAGTTCAGTAAACGTAACAGCAGAGCTACCACCTACTAAAGTCTGATCGACATTTGAGTCAGGTGTATAATCAACTATTAGAACTCCTGAGTTTGTTTCATTCCAAACTCCGTTACCGTTGTTAGTAATCAATGTGCTAATTAAAGTTATATTTAATTCTTCAACTGTATCAGCAGCAGAAGCAAGAAGTCCTGAGAAACGACACCCAGTTAGGGTAACGTCCATTATTTCTTTTTCAGTTCCGAAGCCATTGTTACTAGTTGCGAAAATTCCTATGCTTGTGTTGGTAATTGTCCCTGTGCAATTCGTCATTCCAACAGTGGTATAGTTGTCATTTTTACCCATGACAAGGGCTCTATTATTCAAGCTTTCAAAATCTGAGTTATAGCCATCAAAAACAAATGACTCGTCTCCCGTTGTATTAATAAAATCATTCGCATCACCAGTGTCGGACTTATAATCTACGCCATTCCAAATTATAGTGGCATCGCCAACATCCATTTTATAACCCGTGTCAGTTATTTTTGGACGAGTAGCAGATGTTTTCTGATCTGCTATAACATTAATAATCGCTCGGACTGTTCCCGTGCTTGTATGTGAGCCAGTCAAGGCAAGATCAGCAGATACTTTAAATGTGTTTATAAATTTTCTAGGATTAGCTATAACATCGTCAACAGCAGTTTTCCATTCAGCGGGAGTTGAGATACTATGTATTTTTTCAACAGTGGCTATTCCACCGCCACCAGTTATATCAAAATCTATTGGCCCACCTAAAGCGTCTGAGCCATCCTGTTGTATTATATGGAGGAAGCCAGTGGCATCGTCAATAGCCCATCTTAAAGCTCCGTCTATCGCTCTTAATGCCATTATATATTTTCCTTAGCTGTTAAAATCTATTTGTTTTATAAGTGTGATTTTACCACCGGTAGATGAAACTACTTGCAACTTTCTAGTTGCATCATCTACGGCTAATTTAGTTACTCTATTATCTATTTCTCTAAGTGCCATTTTATCCTACCTCTCTAAAAAAATAGGTGAGGTAATCAATGACAATTACCTCACCAAGGGAGACAAGACAGAACCTAGTAAACTCTAGATACGGTCAAGCCAACGTCTTTGGCTAGTCCGCTCTTTATTCCACCACCTAGACCGATTATAGAAACAATGGCTGTTTGAGTTGCGCCTGCTGCTATGACCTCAGCATACACAAAATCAAAGCCATCGCCTAACTCATCATCTCTTACATCAATTTGAGCAGAAACAACACCAGCGCCAACAGCACCGGCAATAGTTTCAGCTTTACCTGTCATAAGAGTTCCGCCTGTTACGGCCTGAGTTGCACTTTTAAAAAGTTGAATAGTTAAGTCAGCATCTGTGTCGATATAAGTATCGTCAGTTGTTAGAATGAAACTAGCTTTTTCATGCTGGCTCATATCAATCGCTTCGTTAGTTGCCTGTAAAGTTGCAACTACAGCAGCGGGGTCAAAACTTGCTGCATAAGAAACCTGTTCTTGTATTAATGCGTTTAAAGACATTGTATTTTCTCCTAGAAAATGTGAGACAGAAATTAATCTGCCTCACTTAATTATTATTTAAGCAGTTTTTGCCAGAGTAACGAAGCTACCCATAGTATTGACACCATTTAAAGGTGCAGTTGTTTGACTAAACATTGGCTTGCCATCAACTCTGAATACAAAGCGGAAGGCCGTTATATCCTGATCGAAATACAAGTGAATTGAAACAGCAGACTGTATGCCACCTTTTACGATAGCCTGATAGCCAGCCATATTAGCAAGGATAATATCACCTATTGTAGAAGGAGCCTTGCATATGTCAGTCCAAACAACAGGGAAACCCATGAGGTTCTGGAATGGTTGGCCAGTGAGATTATTTGGTAACAGAGCAGGTTTATCGCCAACAACTAATAAGCTAAGAGCGCTTCTTAATTCTTGGTTAATAAGCCAAACAGGATTACTTTTATTAAGAAGTCTATCATACATGCCTGTTAATCCAACGGCTGTAATAGGAGCAGCAGCAGTTCTATTCGCATCAGTAGGACTTACAACAGTCCCACTATATCCGATAATGCCTTGAGGCTTATTAACGCCGTTACCGCCTATAATGGCCTGATTGATTTTATCTATGATAGCAGCACCAGTTCCGCTATTGATTTTACTTTCAAGAGCAACAGAGTCCTGTAGCAACTCATCAGAGACAGGAACAAGAACAGCCAACTTATGAAGTCTGTAATTGCTTTCCTTGAACTGAGGCTTTGATTTAGCCTTAGCGTCTGCTTCGCCTAACCAGTAAGGTTGTATTCCGCCAAAGCGAGTAGCATCAGCAGATTGATCTGCATTATCCAGTTCGCCAAATGTCATGCTGTTTCCAGACACGGTTAAAGTAGTAGCTCTTTCTAAAAGATTAAGCTCTTTGTTTACCATGCTATGCTCTAGAATAGTTGCACTCATTTGATCTGGAACTAAAGCACCACCGTCTGAAAGAAGAGACTCGTTATTAGTATCTGAAAGCGTTACAGCTTTCTGGAAATTATCGGTCATCTCTCCAGTTTTTTTGAAGGCACCAAACTCTTTAGCGAATACGCCAAAGTTTTTACAAGCACCTTGTGGATCGTCTTGATAATTATCGTGAACACTATCAACGCGAAGGCCTGACTTAGACTTCTTGGCAGCAGATGCAACCTGCTCTGAAAGAGCTTTCTTGGCTTGCTCGTATGCAATAGCTTTAAAACTTTCTATAATATCTTCGTCTGTCTCTTCGACAAATTCTTTACAAAGACCAGCAGAAATTAAACCTTTAGCTTCTACTTCGTCTCCTACTTCAATATCACTATTGGCTTCATTTTCGCCAAATTTCTTTAAAACTGTTAGTTTCATGGTTTTCGGTTTCCTGAAAAAAGTTAATAAATATTATTAATTTCAGAAATGTTCCGATTTTTACTAGCCTAGGCACACTGAGTTACCCTCCAGCTTTCATCCTCTACATTTTCTTCAATGCCTTTATTAAGCGTTCCCGCTCAGTAAGACGTTCAACTAATTTATAAGTCGGAATCGCATCTGCACAAGAACTTTCTGATTTTAAATTGAAATCAATATCAGTTGGCAGGTAAATTCCTAGGTGCTCCATAGCTCTCTCTGTTAAGTCTTTGGCATAACTTTTAGTTCCTAAAACTAAAGCCTCAGGATTAGATTGTATTGGCGCAACCGAGTATTCGATAACTATAGCCTTACGGATTACATAACTCACATTTGCTAACTCAGAACGTAATTCAATTTCTTCTGGTCTAGGATTAGAGTATTCTGTTGGTATAAATCCAATAGATTTCCCGCCTAACATTTTTTGGTCAATTAAACTTAAAATAGCATCTGGCAACCAAGGCGCATCTTTTGACCAACCCTCAGGCCTCGTTGCATAAAGAGTTTTTGCAGCCCATCCATCGCGCGATGTGCTTTGACTCTTCTCCGTAGGCCTTTCTCTCCATACACCTAAGCCTCTGCCTACTGGCAATGCAGTATAGTCATGTGCAAAAGGAACGGGCATACCAGCTTTTTTAAATTGCTTCCAATCTAAACCGCCTGGCATAATAACTTCACCGTCTCTATCTACTGCATCATTAGTGATAATGGACATATCAGTTCTTTCAACAGTATCCACTTCAAGCTTTTTAGCTGAATAACATTTTCTAATCAAACCGCGCTCTCTACATTCCTGGGGCAAGCCTTTGATTATTTCGTCAAGCTCAAAAGCTAATTCGCTTTTCATTGGAATGCCCAATGCATGAGTGGCATCGCCATAGGTTTTTTTTAATAGTTTTTGAATATCCATAATCTTATCCTTTTAAAAATCAACTAGGACTAGGCCTAGTGTACATTCACAATTTACATGCGCGGGCGGACTATCAACGTCTCCCATTAATTTATCTGAGTTCTGAAATTTAGCACCTACTGGAACCTCTGGATTTTCTGCCTCGATAGCCTGGCATACTTCGCAAGGATCAGGGGAGAGTATCCATTTTACAGCAGCGACTACATTAGATTGTTCAGCACTTAATAAAGTTCCTTTATTAAAAGCTCTATTACTTTCAGTAATAGCTATGGCCTCGGCTCTGTGTCTTTTCGCATTGGTGAAAATAGCCTGAACTCTTTTAACCATGGCGGGCAATGCGTCACCCTCTTCTATTAATCCCTCAAGCAATTCTTTTTTAAGCGCAGATACTGCGCCTCCTAAGCTTCGTCTGGTAGTGGCTACCGTTTCGGCGCTTAGTTTGATCGTATGCTGAGTAATGGCATCCTGAGTAGCTTTACTTCCTAGCATATCAGGTAAGTTAGTTGGCGAACCAGGCGAGGCCTCGATAATTGTAACAGTTTTCTTAACGCCTTTATCCGTATCTATTTCTATTTGAGGCCTAGCACGTTTAGCCGTTTCCTCATCCCATCCTTGAAGCGTCATAGCCTCAATAAATTCTACTGCATCATCAGGAAATTGCTTTACCCTTACGCCGTCAAAATCTTTAGCTGCTTTGCTTAATGCTTTTAATATTTCATCTTCTTGGTCTGAGAATATATCTTTAAATATATTTTGTAATCCACGATGGGAGGGAATAGAGTTGGCTGCTTTAAACGCTTTTAATTTCTCTGCATCAGGTGAACAGCAAGGAAGTGGACAAGTTTTCATTGGCCTTATTTCCTTTATCCACCTATCTATTGTCTTGTATTCAACTTCGGACTCCCGCGCCATCCTGTAGAGCCTGGCAAGGTCTCCTTTTTCTGTTCGGTATCTGATAAACTCTTGATAGAGGTCTTTAATACCGTATGCATTTTGTTTCTTACTCTCAATTTGTTTAACATGATTAACCTCTATTCTTTTAGCTGCATCTTGTCCAATCACAGGAGCGACTTGCCTTAATGATAATGGCTCGAAACCCCAGGGGACAGGCTCCATTTTTCTTTTTTCTCTGACTTCGTTCACGGATAAAACTCCGAGTTCTAAGTCTTGTTTTTCCTGCAATGCTTTTCTTTCTGGATCAATCGGAACTGGATTAGCATAAACAATTTTAAATTCACTATTAAACATAGCAAAGTAAAATTCATTCAAGGTATTCTGAATATAAGTTACCCTTGGAGCTATGCCATAGAAACCATGCTGGAACATAGCAGTTTCAAGCGTGGCTCTGTTTATATTTTCGCTTTCAAGTAAAGCTAATGGAACGTCAAAAGCGTTTGCCATATCGTTCTTAGTAACTTTTTTACGTAAAAGCATTTCAGCGTCTTTTGAACTAAACGCAAACTTGGTAAAATCAAGTGCCTCATTAGCAATAACTATTCCGCCTGCACCCGTTCTTTTGAATTTGTTTTTCCATTGTCGCTCAAATGTCCTTCGCTCTTCCTCTCCCATGTTTCCTTCATAAGACTTAGGGCTAACCATTCCAGAGGGCATAGCCTTATTTTGTAATAGAGCTAAGGCGTTTAAAATATCCTCATCCCATAAAGCCTTTTCTCTCCATATAGCTTGCAATGGACTAAAACTATTTTTATAAGGCTCCATTAAATTAGGCGTGTAAAATCTAACAACCTCATCAAAGGGGATTTCTTTTTTAAACGTACCGCTTTGAAATATAAAGAAGTCTATTTCCAATGCGCCGTTGTTCGGCTTGATCGTCATATTCTGAGGAGCCAATGGCCATATACTCTCAGGAATACCTGCTTCATTTCTCATTATCCACCAGAAAGCGCAACCTGCCGTTTCTAGCCAAGCCTGTGTGAGCTTCATAGCTCCCGTGTATTCCATAAAGGGGTTCATTGTCCTAAGGAGCGTTGCCTCAGGTGATAGGTTTTGATTAACTGGATTACCGCGCCTATCCAATCCTACTACATTCCACTCAACATCTGCAACTACATTAGCATTTTTCTGAACGGCTGAATATACGATTGAGTTATAGGATTGTAATAGATTTGCTTTTGTTTGCGCTCTTAGTATTTTAGAATTATAATTTGTAAAAGGATTTCCACCTAAACTTAAACTAGATAAAACGCTTTTCGTTTTTTCGAAAAAGCCTCTTACTTTAGAGAATATGTTATTCACTTATTTATACCTATTTTAAAAATCTTCGAAACCATCATCATCATCTAATGATGATAAATACGCATTTTCTGTGTCCTCATTTTTTTCTGGCTCTACTTCTCCCTCTCTATCCTCATTGACATCTTCTGATTTGTCATTAAAAAACTCATAATTATTTCTAAGAATTTCTTTGCCTATGGCAATAAACAAGCTGTCTATCTGATCGTCATGGGTGCCATTTGGAAAAGTTTTAAACTCGCTAATCCACTCATCATTCCAATATCCCTCCTCAATAGTTACGTTTCCTAGCTCAAATAAAGGCTCCATTATAGTTGCATGGCGCATTTTACCTAGCTTGTTTTTATATGGCTTTACGCTTATCTTACCGCCGAATTGCCTACGAATATAAAGGAAAGCGTCTTTGCTCGCTCCCACTACTTCCACTCTTAAATCAGTTCCAGGAGGAAACAGGCCTACGGCAGATTTTATTTTCCTATCCCTAGTCAAAGCACTCTCTCTTAATCTTAACACCGTTTTAACGTAAATATGATTTTTGTAAAGTGAGGCCAATGTTGTTACGGTATAATCTGGATCGCCTGATAGTTTCACATCTGTATGCGCTAAGTCAATTCCTGAATGCCAAATCATATCTGGCTTCATTTCAATTTCTTTTACAATATTTACTCGCTCAGCCTTTAAAATATTCCCTGTTCTCGCCTTTGGCTCTTGCTGACCTAAGGCATTCCAAGCATAAGTCCCTAGCGTTGCCTTAGAACCTAAGTAATATTTCTCAGAAAATCTTTCTGGAAACAAAAAAGTTCCGTCTGGTTTTTGAGCAGCATACTTTATTACTTCGAACTTATGGAAATTCTTATCGTATTTCTTATGCTTGGGATCATTACGCTCTAGTATTCTGCCTACTAAATCATCTTCGTGCCACCGAGTGCTAACAATAAACACAATATGAACAGGTGCTAAGCGAGTTAAGAAGTCATTAGTAAACCCCTCCCATACTTTATTCCTAATTACAAGCGAGTCCGCGTCCGCTCTATTTCTATAGTAATCATCAATAATACAAATGTCAGCCCCGCTTCCAACTACCGTTCCACCTAATCCACTAGCGAACATACCGCCTTCTTGATCTGTGAGCCAGGACGAAGCCGTGTCAAAGTCTGCTGCTTTTCCAGTTCCATAGGCTGAGGCGTATTGATTGAAACATTTATTGGAGGCGTAACTCATTTTCTTTGCTAGGGTAGCATTAGCGCATCCCTCCATTATTTCAAGCCGTGGATTATTTAATAAAGCCCATACGGGAAACCGCCGAGAAATAACATCAGACTTTCCGTGACGGACTGGCATATTAATAATGATGTATGAGCTTATGCCTTTGTTGTAATCATCAAAAGCTTTTTGAGCAATGTCAATTAAGCCGTGGGTGTGTTCGCCGTAGAGATATGGCTGCTTCATTCTCGTTGGAGCGCTTAGCTTGAAAAATAATTTAAAGTGCTTGCGAATGGCACGGCGCATTTTCTCGGTGCGGGCTGATGATTGGATCATATTATTTATTCTTTAAATAATTATATTTCTTTTTTGATTTATCAAGAGCTTCCTCTAGGTTTTTAATTTTATCATCCATTAGCCAGGTTTTCATAGCAAGATTATTAGCTCTTTCGCATTCGTCTCTATACATATTATCTAGCAAATGAATTAAAAGAAATGCGAAAGCACACATAAGAATAAGTATTATGATAACTTCATTCATGTTTATTGTTCCCTATCCTTTGCCATATTCCTGTCCAATTGTTCTAATGCGTGGTCACGCTTTATGCTTTCTATTTTAGTTTCTAATTCCTCAATTTTTTCATAGGGGCTAACTATATCACCTGCTATCCAATCCTCGAGAGCGTCTTCCTCATCATTGAAAACCCAATCAGGGCATAATCCTCTAAATCTATTTAAAGTAATTTTAGGATAGACTATAAGCAAGCACTGTTCAAAATCTTTCCAACTATTCCAACACTCTTCTGAATATACTTTAACGTGGCAATCGTGGACTGTATCCCAGAAACAGAAGCGATAGCCAGTTCCTTGATCCCTAATATCTATAAATCTAATCATCTTTATCCTCTTGAGGTATAGCCGGGGCTCTCTCCCATTCCATACCTTCACTTACCCACATAGTGCCATCATTGCAAAGGGCGAGCACCTCATCTTTTTGTGTTACTTGAAATTGGATAATTTTCCTATTCACTTTTATCCTTTAATTTATCAGTACATTCTCTACATATATTCATTAAAGTTTTCTTTCCTTTTTTATCAGATAGGAGAGTTCCTATTGCTACATTAGAACATCCATACCCTCCGCAAATCGCAATATGCTCCTTGCCCCAATCGATACCAACTCCTTTTAAAGTATCTATCATTACCTCACCTCAAAACTTTCGTTAATAATCTTATCAAAATTATCCCGATGCTTTACTTTACCGTGCCTTAAATAAAAATCGCCTATTGGATTATCAAACTCATCATAGAGGACGTACGTATTAGCTTGTTTTATCAGGTAATGTTTCATTTGGGTATTATTATCCTTGGTTTTACTATTTCTTTTTTTATAGCCTCCACTTCTAATAAAGTTGAGGACTCCCTAACCTTATTCAGGTAATCACTTTCAATCTTTAGAGAATTAACAGCTGAGTAAGCCAGATACCCAGCAAGCCTAGAAGTATGTTCCAATGTCTCGCCTGTTTGAGTATCCATGTTAGGTAAGGTATCTTTTAGTAATTCCATCATTTGTTCAGACATCTTACTGCTCATCTTTATTCTCCAGTAATAGTTTCTGCTCAACCTCTAGCTCATCAAGCTGCTTATCAGTTAAGTTCTTAATCGGATCTTCATCAGGTAATCTTTCTTTAACTTTTCCCTCGGTGCCTTCTTGCAATATTTTCTCTGCTGTCATATCACCTTTTAAAGCTCTCATATTAACCGTATGAGCGTGCATTGTTGCAAGCGTTGTAGTCTCTGGATCAAGTCCCATGGCTTGGCACATGTGAACGTACGCGTGATCCTTGCCGTGCTCTATAGCGAAGGATGAAAGCAATAGCTCCGTTGCCTTTCTAACTGATCCGCAACCTTTTACGCCCGGAGGAAGTATCGTCTGAATGGGCTTGATAATCTCATCTGCCATTCTCTTTAAACTTTCTCAGGCCTTGTTTTAAAAGTGCGTATGCTTTATCATCGCCTGACATTATTTTCCCTATCGCTTGATAGCATTTGCAATTCAAAACAGAGGCAACGTAAGCAATGGCGCGTATAGCCGTTGCTGATACTTTCCAGGGGGCTTGTTTTAGTGATAAAGTTTTAGCTGTTTTCTTTGGCATTTATTCCTCTTCTTTAAAAGGATCCTCGAACTCTTCCGTCTTAGCTGGTTCGATTTCCTCAATTTCTGCAACTTCTTTAACGGGTTCAATTGCTACTTCTTTTGGTAAAGCATATAAGCGTTTTTGAAATGCTGCTAAATCTCTATCAGCATTTTTAATAGCTAGCTCAGCCGTTGGTTTATCTAATCCGCATCCATCTGATTTCCAGTACTTGATGTTTTCTTTTTTAACTCGAATTACTTCGGTTAGATTATATCTTTCTGTTTCGATTTCTTCTGGTGTCATGTTTTGTCCTTTTGTTTAAAAACGGGAGTGCTCTAACCAGCTGAGCTACCGAGCGAGGGCTCTCGCCCCCTCAGGCTGGACTCGAACCAGCGACCCCTCCCTTGATTTTCTGCTTAGCCTTTAATCTGCTTTTCAAGATCAGCAATTTTATTCTCTAGCTGTTCTTTTCTAATAGGCGACATTGGATCAAGAAATTTTAGCTCTGCCTGATAACCAACTAAAAGTTTTTTATTCCTTTCTAGCTTGGCCTCTGCTTTGGCTGAATTGACTTCAACGGCC
>SDBT01003733.1_pt1 | contig 26202 bp, 20 predicted proteins | sample 2277101 | NCBI WGS metagenome assembly SDBT01 (sample SAMN10404973, study PRJNA504765) | marine sediment metagenome | isolation source: marine sediment core GS10_PC15, 103 cmbsf | place: Arctic Ocean: Southern Knipovich Ridge | collected 2010 | reverse complement strand
TACCGCCGCCGCTATCATGGCCACCGTCAAGCCGCCCAGCGTCAAATGCACCGGACGAACCCGCGTCGGGCTCAACATCGCGGCCAAGCAGCCCGCCGCCGGACGCAAATACCAACGCGAGATCGGATAGCCGACGGCACGACGCCGCTCGACATCGCCCATGTCGGGCTGCCAAGTGAGCCAAGCGTTCGATACGTGTGATCCGGTCGCTTCCGTGCTCAAGGATCCGTCCTTGCCTTGTGTAGGGTGGGCATTGCCCACCAAGAATCAGTTGACGCTTTCCCTTGGTCATTGATGGGCAGTGCCCACCCTACTCGTTTCGTTCCTAGACAATTCCTTCTCCTGCCAACTTGCGTGGATGGAATCGCTGAAAAAACGCTCGTTCCCCACTCATGGTCCCCTGATTGCGGTGAATTGGCGATCGGGATTGTCGCGATCGGACCAGGGCGGCGGACAATGCCCGAACAAACTCCCAACGTTCTCGCCGGTCGACCCACGGTGCCCGCCATAGGTCCCTCGCCAGCCGCGACAGTAGTCCGCCCATCTGTCGGGCCAAATGTCGTGGGTGGCGGAGGTTCTTCCACTGAAACAGCAACGTGTTTCGCAGCGCCAGCCGGTCGCAGCCGACCCGACCATGGACCTGGCCGAACGTGGCCATGCCGCGATGGAAGGCGATCGACTCGGGGACATATCGGGCACGATACCCGGCCTGATAGCCGCGGAAGGCGAAATCGAGGTCTTCGAGCCGCCCGGGTAGATAGATCGGGTCGAAGCCGCCCAGCTCGGCGAACTTGCGGCAATCGACTGCCATCACGGCCCCAGCCGACGCCGTAAGCCCCGGCTCCCGAATCGACCGCTCATGGCCCGGGTAAAGGGCCGTCGCTTGCACCAACCCCCATCGCCAGCGGACCGCCGTCTTGAAGCCCTCGTAGGTTTCCCCGTCGAATTGCCAGCAGAGCGGCGCCGTCATGAAGCAGCTCGGGCTGTGAAGCAGCGGCTCGACCAGCGGATCAACGCACTGCGGATCGAGCCGAACATCGTTGTTCAACAAGATCGCAATCGGTCCCTCCAACTGGGGCACAACATCGTTAAACGAGCACAGGGCCCGATTCGGTCGGCGGATGACCCGGACCTGGGGATAATGGTCGGCCAGCCACGCCCTGGAATCGTCGGTCGAGTCGTTATCGATCACGGCCACTTCGCACTCGTATTGCGAGCATTCGGCAGCGCGCACGACCGACGGCAGACATTCGGCCAACAGGCGGCGACCGTTGTGGTTCAGGATGAGGAGATGTACGGACATGGGCGGCACACAATACGGGCAATGGGCCCTCGCCGTCAATAGGTTTTCCGCCGGATGTCCTGCACGGTCCACCACCCATCGGCGAACGTCAGATCGCTATCCGGGGGGGCCTGGAACCAGGCGGCGAACTCACGTTCGGCCATGCCGGCCCGTTGCGACCGGACGATGGCCCAAAGGGCGACGGCGACGGCGGTGGGAGCCATTACGGCCAGATAGATCCGTCCGATCAGGAGTTGGCCGTCTCCGAGAACCAGTTGCCCGACTGCCAGCACTGCCAGCACATTGATGACGACGTGCATTTCGCACATTTTTCGGGCTGTCCATGTGGCCAATCGAACGGGGCGGCGAGGGATCGGCGGCGTCGGCTCGGGGCGTCCTCCGCCTCCACCGACGACATTCAACCGGCCGCGCAGCCGCTTCAATCGCTGGATGAACGCCTTATATCGGGCGTCGTGATGCAGTGTGATCAGCATGGCCGCCATCCCCCAGCCCAGCCCGGCCATCATCCAAAGCGGTTCGGCCGTTTGCGACGCCAGTCCGAAGCCGATTCCCAAGGGGACCAGCAGGTTCAGCGTATGGTGCATCAGATAGTCCAATTGCACGCCGTCCAACGAGGCGGTCCGTCGGAGTCGGGCGAGCTGGCCGTCGACGTGGTCCAGCAGGTACCAAAGTTGCAGCAACCCGGCGCCGAGGAGCCATCCCCAGACGGTCCCCCAGGCGAACGTCGCGGCGGCCGCGATGCCACAAGCCCAAGCCGCCAGCGTGGCCATATTGGCCGAGACGCCCCACGGGGCTACGACCATCGTCACTCGCAATGCCGCGGGCCGAGTGATACGCCGGGCCATCCAATTGCCCACACGTTGATGGTCCGGCTTCTGACAACGACGTTCCAAGGCGGCTAGATTCGATCGTCTCATGACTTACTCTCCCGTGGATTTCAGTTGCCGTTTCCACCCGCCGTGGTGCCAGCCGATCGCCACGGTCAGCAGCCAGACGGCGATTACTAACAGGATATCGACGGCCAATGCGGGCCATGCATCGACGGACGCCGGTCGGACGGATCGCAGCCACAAGGCCGTGCCGAGGGTCGGTCCCAGTGCCAGAATATGGGTCAAGACGTAGCGAAGCCGAGCGGCCGCATCCAACTCGATCCAGAACGAGACCGACACGGCCGATACGAAGTAGACGGCATATCCGACTGCCGTGGCGGCGGCGACGCCGGTTAGTCCGTATCCCGTGCGAAGTGCGAGATGGTTGCCCAAGGCGGCGACGGCCGTGGCGATCAAAACCACGACCAGGGCGCGGCGTTGTCGGCCCACCGCGACCAGATATTGGCTGGCCGGCAAGGCCAACACCAGGGCCACCGCTCCGGGAGCCAGCCAGTCGATTGGGGCCAGACCGGCCTGATAGGCGGGCAGCAGCCAACGCAACAACGGCACGGCCGCAATCAGGGCCAACGCGGCGGGCAGCGCCATGGCCGCGGCGTGCAATTCGCTCGCTCGGGCAGCCAGTCGAGCGACGGCCCGACGATCCCCCGATCGGCCGAACAGCTCGCCGTAGCGAGGGCCCATCACCATCGACAGCATATTCCCCAACCCGAACAGTTGGGCCCCGACCATCAAGGCCAGCGAATAGCAACCGAGCTGATACTCGCGATCGTTCAGGTAGCCGAGGATCATCAGCTTGTCGAGCGAGCGAAACAGCGACGCGGCGGCTCCGGCCAGCAGGATCGGCCCACCGATGCCGATTAGCCGCCGGGTCTCGGCCATGTCCCAAGCCCAACGAAGCGACATGCCGCTGTGGCGGAGGATGAAGGCCAGCGAACAGAGCATCACCGCCAGGGTGGCCGCATAGAGCCCGGGCAATCCGAAATACCAGACGGCCGGGATGCATAGGCCCAGCGTCAGTAGGCCCTCGATAATCGACAGTTGCGAGGTGGCGGCGAATGCCTGTTTCGTGCGAAGAATCGTGACGTGGAAGGAGACGTAGCGTCCGACGACGGCCATCACACCGGCCGCTGCCAGGGCAAGTCCCCAACCGCCGGCCCAAGCGCCGTCGCCGGCCGCGATCCATATCCCCACGCCCACCAGGACGGCCGCATAGAGCAGACTGGTTAGCGTGTTGACGGTGAAAGCCAGATGGAGTCCTCGCCGAGCGGCCGACGTATCGCCGGTCCCCAACGCCACGTTGAACTCGCGAACGGCCCCCTTGCTAATGCCCAGACTGGCGTAGTTGCCGTAGCTGAGGAACATTTTCATCGCTTGCCAGATCCCCATTTGTGCCGGGCTCAAGAGCACCTTCAGCAGCAAGCTGGTCGCGATGCCCAGCCCATGGCAGACGGTCGTAGCCGAGCCGACCACAAGCCAATCGCCAAACGCCCGACGCCAGCCGGAAACCGGCGCATCAGCGGAAGTCACTGGATAGGTTGGGGCGTCGGTGGTCACGCTACTCGTCGTTTGGCTAAGGGTATGTCGGGGGATTACTTCCCGAATTCGGCAAGGCGGAGCTTTCGCCCCGGAGGGGCCTAACATATCAGCCCAGGGCAACGCCCTGGGTGACGGAAACCGGAGGCCAACTGAAGCCCTGCAAGGGCGCGACAAGGTGGCCACGCGGCATCGGAATCGCGGTTATTTCGCCCCTTCAGGGCTTCGGCTGTCATGTTCTTTCACGCCCCAGGGCGTTGCCCTGGGCTGATATGTTATGGCCCCTTCGGGGCAAGTATCGATGGCTACTGGTCGCGCCGGGTTCGGGAAGTAATTCGCATACCAGTTCTAAGGGTACGTCCGGGCCACCCCGAACGCTGGAAACAGGAACTTCTCGGAATGTCGTTGCTCGTCCGATGCCGAGCACCTCTTCGGCAACCCGGGCGGCGGCCGTGCCGTCGACGACTCGAAACGCGGCCGCGCATGGGCCGGGGATCGAAACGCGGATGCCGGCAAGCACCTCGACGAGCATGGCGTGAAGTGTGGCCTCATCCCGCGCCGTGCCGACAAAGCCCCAGCCATCGTCTGCAAACGTGCTGGTTGCACTGGGCGGTGCCAGTTGGACGACCGGCACACCGGCCAACGTGGCCTCGACGCCCGCACTCGAACCGCAACTCAATACGCAGTCGACCCGATCGAACCACTTCGGCAGCGGGCCGCGGCGGACGATCCGTGTATCAAGCGAATGAAACTCGGCCCGCAATGCCTCGACCATCGGATCGTCGCCCGTGCGAGGGTGTAGCTTGACGGTCAGTCGGGCATGGTCGATCGCGGCCGTTGCGGCGAACGCCATCCGCAGCATCCGGGCGTTGGTGCGGCTGGTTAAGTGTTGCGATACGGCATCGGGACGTGCGTCTCGCGGTGGAACGGTCGCCAACAGCAGGATTCGCGGACCATGGCGCGGAGGCTTTCGGCCACAAGCAATCGTCCATCGGTCGTGCTGCGGCGAGCCGGTGATGCGAATCCGATCCGGCGGGATGCCCCACTGGACGAGCCGCTCGGCCGAGGACGTTCCCCAGACGAGGATGCGGTCGGCCAACAACGGGGCAAAGCCGAAACGGCAGCAGGGCACGCCGTGTTGCACCACGGCCGACGTGGCACCGTGGCGGCGGCCGATGAGTACGGCAGCCCGGGCCAGCGGCGTGGCGTCCTCGTCCAAGACGATCGCATCGGGGCGAATGTGGCGGAAATGGGCTTCGATGCGCCGAAGTATCTGCGTCTGACGCGGTCCATGAGAGGCCGTGCGACCCGCGATCCACCGGCGAATCGGTCCCGAAAGATCGATCCCTCCGACATCAAACTCGCCGGGGAATGGTTGTTCGGGGGATGGCTCGGAAAAGCGGTTCTCCTGGGCGAGGCTCGAATCGCAGACTAGCTGCCCCACGCCGGCTCCCTGCCAGCGAAGCCACGACTTCAGCGCGAAGCGGTCGTAGAGCCACCAGACCTGGCAATTCCGCGCGAGCAGCTCGTGGCAGACCGACTCGAGCAACCGAGGGTTGCCGCAGAGCACGACGCGGCGTCGTGCCGGGTCGGGTAGGATCGGCGGCCGCAGTCGTTGTGCGAGTTTGGCGGCCCAGCGTCGCCAACGCGCGTTCGGTGGAAAGGTCGGCAGAACTTCGCCGCCGCGATCGATCCACCGAACCAGAAAACCGATGTCGCGCCGACGGCAATACTCGGCCAGAACGTCGACATAGTCCTGGTCGCGCCCGGTCGCGGCGGTCAACTCCAGGCAGTCGCCCGGGCTCAGCGGATCGTGCCGGGTAAAGTATTGGGCCACGCGAATCAGCTTGACCAGACAGTATCGCAGAGGCAGGACGTTGAGCATCGCCGGTGGTGGGAAATCACCCGGCGTATCGACATCGGCCAATCGTTCGGCCCAGTCGGCGGCCTGTCGGTCGATCGCGTCGAATCGGCCGTCGATTTCCTCGTCCAATGCCCGACGGTTGCCGCGTTGAGGCTCGGGCCACGATCCCTCGAGCAGCAGGGCTGGGCCCTCTTCGGCCGCCGCATGAGCGACCAACTCGAACCGCGTTACAACGGAGAGTTTCACGGCCGGGGCCCTCCCTAGCCGGCGGCGGCCAACGACATCGGCCGGGTTACCACGTCGAGGAGTTCCTCGAAGCGGTCCAGTGTGACGTCGGCCTGGGCATCGGGATCGAAATTGAAGGCGATCGTCGGCATCCCGATCTCCGCGGCACCGGCCAATTGGGCCGTGTCGTGTCCGACAAACGCCACCTCGGCCGGCGGCAAATCCAAGTCGGCCAAAGCCCTCAGGTAACAGATCGGATCGGGCATCGTTCGCTCGAGGTCGATCGAGGAGACGACGGTCGAGAAGATCGAGTTCAAGCCCAATCGCTCGAGGCGTTCCTGTAGCACGTCGGCCGGAGACTCACAGTTGCCGATTGCCCCGAGCTTGAATCCCGACTTGTGGAGCCGTCCGAGTGTTTTTTTTACGCCCGGCAAGGTTCGGACGTTTGCCTGCAAGTGGCGGCGTCGAGCCCTGCCGGCCGCGTCGACTTCGTCGATCTGCCCACGCGACAAGCCGGCCGACCGCAGAAACGCCCGAAACGCCTCGCCAAAGGAGCATTGCCCCCGATAGACGGCGTCCAGGTAATCCCGATCCCACACCCGAAAGAAGGCACGATAGCTGGTATGGAGCCCCAGCCGGGAGAGCAACTGCAAGAGCCAGCGGCGCCAGACCGTGTTGTCGTAGAGCACGTCGCACATATCCAACAACAGGCCCCGAACCGGCCGCGGCAAACGAGGGGCCGAGGGGTGGGCAAATTGCCCTGCGAGGAGACGGGGGGGGGGTGGCGTATTCATCGGGCCAATCGAGTCCTTTCGATGGTCGGAGGACCTGCACCTTCCTTGGCATTTTGGCCGGCCGCAACGGGTGGGTTCCCATGGGTGCGGCCGAAGATCGCGGGAGTCTAACACGCCGTCGGGAATAGGGTCAAGACGAACCGGACGGCTTTTTGATCTTCACGGGCTTGCAGACGTGTTTCTTCTTCTTCGAGACGGCACCGCACTTGCCACACTGGAATCGGCCCGGCTTGGCCTTGCCTCTCGGCTCTCCCTCGCGACATCCCATTTTCCCTACTCCTCCGGTGAGAATTCCTCTTTGCCCACGCCACACTCGGGGCACTCGAAATCGTCGGGCAAATCCTCGAAGGAGGTGCCCGGATCGACCCCCTCTTCGGGGAGGCCCAGCTCGGGGTCATAGATCCATCCACACGGATCGCAAACGTACTTCTGCATTACGCGGTCTCCTCTTGCTTGGTTTTCGCAAATTGATCAGGTTTCGGCGGTTATTTCCAAGGTTCTTTCGGCGAGCATCGCGCCCGCCCGGCGACATTCTTCGAGAATCTCGGGCGTCGGGCGATATTGAGCCATCAACGGGTCGCGGAGAATCTCCCACTTCATGGCCTCGAGATAGGCATGAATCTCCTTCGGCCCGCCCTTTCCCCAGCCATACGAGCCGAAGGCGAAGCCGGCCTTGCCCGAGGGACGCAGGCCCTTCAGATAGGTCAGGACCGCACCGACCATGGGCATCATGCCGCGATTGAGCGTCGAGGAGCCCATCGCGACGGCTGCACAGTCGAGCACCTCGGTGGCGATTCGCGTTAGGTTCGAGCGGCGAATGTTGATCAGCATGGCTTGAACGCCCGGCTGCGAGGCCCCCTCCAAGATGGCTCGGGCCATCCGATCCGTGCTCTGCCACATCGTGTCGTAGATGACCAGTACCTTCGGTTGCGGCCGATAAGCGGACCAGTCGTGATAGGCTTTGAGGATCTCGGCCACGCCGCCCCGCCAGATAATTCCGTGGCTCGGGGCGATCATCTCGATGTCCAGCGTGGCCGCTTTCTCCAGGCAACGCACCACGTTCTTGCCGTACGGCATGACGATGTTGGCGTAGTAGGCCTTCGCCTGGTCCATGATCGTGCCGATGGGCAGCTCGTCGTCGAACCGCGGCGACGTGGCATAGTGTTGGCCGAAGGCGTCCATCGAGAAGAGCAACTTCTCCTCGGGCACATACGTAAACATCGACTCGGGCCAATGTACCATGGGCGTTTCGATGAACGTCAGCGTGCGGCGGCCCAACGACAGCGTATCGCCCTCGGCCACAATATGGAACTTCCAGGCCGACGTATCGTAGTGCTGCGACAGAGCCTTTTCGCACTTCTTGTCGCAGACGAGCACGGCGTTGGGCATCGCCTCGATCACTTGCGGCAAGGCGCCGCTATGGTCCGGCTCGGCGTGGTTGCACACGACGTAGTCGACGTCGGCCAGATCGCATTTGGCGGCGACGTGCTGGAGCAATTCTCGGCCGAAGTCCGGTTTGACCGCATCGATCAGCGCGGTCTTTTCGTCGCGGATTAGATAGGCATTGTAGGTCGTTCCCTGTTCGGTATCATAGCCGTGGAAATCGCGAACCGTCCAATCGACGTATCCCACCCAATCAATGTTCTCGCGTAGCGTCGTCTCCATGGGTTCCTTCTCGGTGGTGGTCGTTCTCTCGGGCGCCATGCTCCACGCTTGCGTGGGCATGTCTTGTTTCCTGGGTAGGCGGCGGGTGGCTGGGGTCGAGTTGCGAGCAGCGAACTACGAGCCCCCAGTGGCAGACGATCTGGGGGCTCCTTGCTCGCTGCTCGCCGTCCGACCCCAGCCACCCCCATTGCGGGTTTCACTTACCTTTCACCTTCGACTACTTGATACCCTAAACTCTCGACGACTTCAACCAGTTGCTGACGATCGAGCCCATTTCCGACGACGGCGGCTCGTCCGGCGTCCAGATCGACTTCGGCCGTCTCGACGCCGTCACACTCGGCCAATCCCCGCTGGATGGCCATCACACATTGGCTGCAACGCATGCCGGAGATCGACAGTTGAAGCTGCTGGGCGGCGGTCTCGGCGGAGTGGGCCGCCGGATCGTCATGCTCGTGCTGTCTTTTGCCCCATAGCCGGGCGGCCGATTTCGACGAGACGGCCAACACCATCAGCAGGGTGACTGCCCCGAGGTGCGACATCCATCCGCCCGACATTTCCTCATGTTGATGGCCGGCGTCGGCTACCTGGGGTAATTGGAAATCGACGACCATGGCATCGAGCGCCAGTCCGCAGACGACGGCGCCGACCACGACGGTTGCGATGTAGATCAGAGCGGATCGGCGGCCGAGCACTTTCCAGATGGTCGTGAAGGCGGCCGCATTGGTCGCCGGGCCCGCGATTAGGAAGGCCAACGCTGCGCCGGGCGATGCCCCCATGTGAATCAGCCCGACCGCAATGGGGACCGACGCCGTGGCACACACGTAGAACGGTATGCCCACGACAATCATGAGCAACATCGAGAGAATCCCGCCGTCGATATAGCCCTCTAGTTGATCCTCGGGCACGAAGATCATCATCACGCCGGTTATCAGCACCCCGATCATCAAGGCGGGGCCAATATCGCGAGGCAAGACGATCAGGCCGTAATGCAATATGCGGAGGATCGCGTTTCGCGAGGGCGCCTCGTCGCAACAGGCATCGTCGCAGGCGGCCGGCTCGGATGGCTCGCTGTTTGCGGTCTCGCCATTCTGGTCGAATGCCTGAATCAATCCCCCGCCGATCCAACCGGTCAACAGCGCGGCGATCGGCCGGAAGACGGCGAAGATGGGCCCCAGCAGCGCATAGGTCACGGCAATGCTGTCGACGCCGGTCTGCGGTGTCGAGAGCAGGAAGGCGGCGGTAGCCGAACGGCTGGCGCCATGGCGGCGCATCGAGGCGGCCACGGGAATCACACCGCACGAACACAACGGCAGCGGCACGCCAAACAGCGAGGCCTTCAATGCCGGCAACAGCCCTCGGCCACCCAAATGGCGTTCGATCCACGCCGAGGGGATGCAGACCGAGAGGACGCCGGCCACCAGAAAGCCGAGGAGCAAGAAAACCCCCATGTCTCCCAAGACCAGCCAACTCGTCTCGATCAGCTGCATGCCGACGTCGTACACGACTACCAATCCTCCTCAGGGATCACCCGGCCATCGACGCTAATGGTGACCTCGCCAGCCGGGATGTCTCGACCGCTGTCCTTTAGGGCCTGCTTGGCGATTCCACACAACCCGCTGCAACAGGGTACTTCCATGTGGATGACTGTCAAGCTGCGCAGCGAGGACTCTTGCACCATGGCCGCCAGTTTATCGATGTAGGCCTGTGGATCGTCGAGTTTCGGGCAGCCAATGACGATCGGCCGGCCTCGCAGAAACCGCTCGTGGAATCCGGCCATCGCGAACGGCACGCAATCGGCCACCAACAACAAATCGGCCTCTTTCAGGAACGGAGCATTCGGCGGCACGAGCGTCAATTGCACGGGCCAATGACTCAACTGGGAGGGGGCATCGCCCGAGGCAGTTCCCGCTTCGGCGCCCGATTCGGCCGGCTGTCTCTGTTGAACGGCCGAGCCGGGGCATCCACAGGGGAGCATCGGAAGCGAAACCACCTGCTCGTTCCCCTGGGCCAGATGCTCCTCGACGGCCTCTTCGTCAAACTGGTCGGCCTCTCGCTCCTCGATCGTGATGGCGTCGGTCGGACAGGTCCCCAAGCAGGCCCCCAGCCCGTCGCAGTAGATTTCTTTCACAATCCGGGCCTTGCCGTCGATGATCTGCAGCGCCCCTTCGGCGCAGCTGATGATGCACTCGCCGCATCCGTTACACAGATCCTCGTCGATTTTCACTATTTTACGAACGGCCATTCATATCCTCCATTTTGAGTCGATCATGCTTTCCACAAACCGTGCAAGTTGCACAGGGCTCGAACGGTAACTTCTTCTCCTTGGACCGGGAAGACGGCCTCGGGGGGATCGCCCGCGGCTAGCGACTGGCGGTAGGTTTGACCGCCGACGCTCGCTTCGATCCACTGGATCCAATGATCGTCGCCCATCGGATGGGCCACTTCCCCGACCTTGACTTTGATGCCGCCTTCGACCTGTTCGATCACCGGCACATGCTTTTCTTGGGCGGCGTCGGTCGTGTTCTCGGCGAGCAGTTCCATCGACTGCTTACAACAGACGAGCGTTCCTCCGCCGGCTCCGATCACCTCGACCTCGTTTCCACAAACGGTACACTTATAGACCTGCGTTACTTGCGTTGCCATTCTGTTTCTATCTCCTCGTTATGAATGATTGGGGTGGAAGTCTCGCTTAGGCATGGGCCGCCAGATACTCGGCAACGCCGTCGGCGGTCGGTTTCATCGCATCCTCGCCCGGCCGCCAGTTGGCCGGGCAGACTTCGCCGTGCTCCTCGTGGAATTGTAGGGCTTCGAGGATCCGCAACGCCTCGTCGACATTACGGCCCAGGGGCAAGTCGTTGACCAGGGCATGACGCACGATACCTTCTCGGTCGATCAGGAACAATCCCCTTAGGGCCACTTCCTTGCCAAATAGCACGCCGTAGGTCTTGGAAATCTTCTTGCTCAGGTCGGCCACCAGCGGATATTGGACCGATCCGATCCCCCCCTGATCGCGAGGCGTGTTCTTCCACGCAAGATGCGTAAAGTGGGAGTCGACCGACACACCGAGCACTTGGGCCTTCTTCTCCTCGAACTTCGGCAGCGCCTTGTCGAAGGCGATAATCTCCGAGGGACACACAAACGTGAAGTCCAACGGATAGAAGAAGAGCACCACGTACTTCCCCCGGTAGGAGGAGAGCGTCAATTCCTCGAAGGAATTGTTCGGCATGACCGCCTGGGCCGTAAAATCGGGAGCTTCGCGAGTTACCAACGTTGACATTGTCTTTCGTCCTTTGTCTCTGGAATAATAGGTTAAACAAACGTTTTGGTCGAGTTATGCCGCCGGCGTGGCAGCAGTCACCGGCGGAACGGGACGCTGGGCCAGTTCGGCATCGACCATGAACAGAATCGCGCCGTTGTCGCCAGCCAACTTCAACTTGCCCACGATCTCTTGCGCGGCGGATTCCTCCTCGATCTGCTCGGTGACAAACCACTGGAGGAAGCTATTTGCCGCGTGGTCCCGCTCGGCAAGCGCCAGATCCACCAGGCCGTTGATCAGGCCGCTAATCTTGCACTCGTGGCGGTAGGCGTCCTCGAAGGCATCCAGTGGCGAGGTCCACTCGGTCTTGGGCGATTCGATCTGGGTTAGGAGGACACGGCCGTCACGCTCGTTGATGAAGTCGAAGAACCTCATCACATGGCCCAACTCCTCTTGGCCCTGGATTCGCATCCAGTGGGCCATCCCCTTGAGGTTCTCGGACTCGAAATAGGCCGACATCGACAGATACAGATACGCCGAATAAAGCTCGGCGTTGATCTGTTCGTTCAATGCGTCCTGGGTCTTCGGATTCAACATGTCGGATACTCCTTCTAGTACATTGTGACTTTCGTTTCTCGCTCCCGAAAAAGGGGACAGGCACCGTCGGCAACGCGACGGACCACTCCAATACGGGTTGGCGACGGAGCCAGTCCCCTTTTTCGTTGATTACTGGTCTCTGCAGTCGGGGCAGATCCCCATGTATTCCAGGCGATGGCCCAGAATCTCGTATCCGGCCATCTGCACCGCATACTCTCGGGCCAACTCCTCGGTCGGGCCGGGCAAATCATCGACTCGGCCGCAACGGACGCAACGGACGTGGTAATGGCGGTCGGGGTTCCCATCAAAGCGGCTTTCTGACCCACCGAGGGTCAATTTCTGAATTGTCCCACTCTGAGACAGTAGCTCCAGATTGCGGTATACGGTCCCCAGGCTGACCTTCGGCAGTCGGCGACGGACCATCTCGTAGAGGTCCGCCGCCGTCGGGTGCGACGTCACCTTCTGGAGCTCCTCCAAGATGACCGTCCGCTGTCGTGTGTTCCTCGGACGTTTCCTGTGGGGCATGGTACAGCTCCGTCGCAGGACCCTTGATTTATTGCCGATCGGCAGCGTATGTCAACCGCCGTGTCGCATTTTCTGGATCGCGCGAATGACCTCCTTGCGGCCAATCTGACCGACGAGTCGGCCATTGCGAATGACAGGGATATGGTGGAATCTCTTCTCCGAGAAGATCTGGGCAACGTGGAAAATGTCGGTTTCGGGGCTGACGGAAACCACGCTGCTGCACATCAACTCACCCACCCGAGCCGGCGGCGACTCGTAGTATTCGGCCCCCAGGAACGCATCCAGACAGTCCTTTTCGGAGAGAATGCCGAGGAGCCGATTTCTCGGGTCGACCACAATCACGGCACAAACCGCATGTCGGGCCAATAGGTCGATGGCCTCGTGGATCTCGGCGTCCGGACGCACAATCGCCGGATCGTGGGTCATGTAGTCCTCAACCGTGTGAATCGATGCGATACTCATTATCTTCTCCTACTTACATGGCGGGGAGTGATGTAGGTCGCTATGGCTACTGTTCGGGCCGCAGTCGGCAGTATTACTATTGATAAGTATTACTATAAAATGGCGAAAGTCAAGGCCAGGCGGCCGAATTTGGTCAAGAAAGTGCATTTGTTGGCAGCTACGTTCGCCGGAACGTGGGGCGTATCGAAGGGTTACGACCACGTTCTGGCGAACGTAGCTACAAGCCGGGGCTACGAACGGCGAGCGGCTTGCTGTAGCCGCCACCCTAGTCCGAGTAGGCCCCCTAGAAGCAGAAGCACGAGGGTTCCCGGCTCGGGGACCTGGGTCGTGACGAAGGACGAGGGATCGGTTGGGCGCGAATCGCCCGATGGATCCATGATCGACGACGAAGATGGATCGTCGAAACCGGATGAAAAACCTGTTTCGTGGATACCCGACGTTGCGGCGTCGAGGTCGATCGACGTGAACTTGGCCGTGTTCCAGACGTTGAAGTCACGGACATCGGTCGTTCCATCGTTGTTGAAGTCACCGGTGGCCCAATCGGTGCCGTTGGTGAACTTTGCGGTGTTCCAGGCATTGAAGTCACGGACATCGGTGGACCCGTCGAGGTTGGCGTCGGCCTGGAGCAGGTCATGCAGGATATCGAGGGTCAGTTTTCCGGCATCATAGGCAGGCCCACCGCTGAGGGCGTAGATCCCGAGGTCGCTAGTGGTGGTGAAGGTTCCGGAGATTCCCGTTACGCCTTGTGCGTCGATGAGCGTGTGGGTGCCGGCCAGAAAAGGTGAAGTGCCGTCGATTCTCAGCGTCAAGATGGATCCCGTGCCGAGGCGAACATTTCCAGCGGCCCGAACGCTTCCTGCGGTGTTGCCATGAAGGTCGAAGACAAGCTCGGCCGCATTGGCGAAGTCCAAGTTTCCGTCGAGCCACAGCGCGGCGGTCGAGCCGATCTCAAGAGCGCCGCCGTCTTTGACCGATAGCGATTCGGCCATGGCATCGACCGTAACGGTTACCGCATCGGTACCGATCGCGACTTTGGTGGCCAAGTGGGGTATTTCGCCCGCCTCTCCACCGGCCCAATGTTGGGGTGAATTCCAGTTGCTATCTCCCAAGCCGTCCCAAATCAACTTCGTCGTATTCGACAGGAGCATCAGTTGCTCGGACGCCATGGCGGCATTGATCTCGTCGACATAAGGCCGCACGAACGAATCGGCGGAGCCGACGATACTCGGGTCCTCGTCGTCCTCCCAGATGAACCAATGGATTCCGGTCAGTGCGGGCAACCCGTTGTAGATCACGAAACTCGGTGCGCCGGAGTCGTGTCTTTGGAGGTAGGATTCGTCGTCTTCCATGCCGCCGGAATCGTCGAAGTCAAAGTAGTAGGTGAACCCCGTCGAATAGCCGCCCGTCGGTTTCTCGACTTCGGTCTCGAAGTACATATTCGGGTCAATCTCATTTCGTCCGACGCGCGTGTTGTTCATTGCGTCGGTCGAGTCGGCCTTGCCGAAAGTGAATAGTTCTATGTTGTTGTAGAGTGGATTGCGCGGCAAGGAGAGGATGGGATAATAGGCGACGTTGGAACTGACCGGCGTCTCGAGTTTCCCGAGCCACAGATCCGTATCGCCGATTTGGACGCCCGACTCGACGTAATGCTCCTCGTACGAGCCGTCGCCGTCATTGGTGTGGTAGAAGCGAACTCGGCTGCCGTCGGAGGGGTGGAAATGGTCGGCGCTTAAGAAGTATTGCGGAGAGATCATGGTCGCCCACTCGTACCAACCATAGTGTCGAACGCCGACCCCCGACCAATCGTAGGGGTCTCCGATAAAGGCTTTCTCGGGATCGGACGGTTCGGCCGGGGTATAGAATCGGTCGTGCTTCTCGGGTGCATACAACTGGAGCGTCATGGCCGCGGACACGAAGTGCGCCGGAAGGGCGAACAGGACAACCAGTAATAGGCGAGCGGAGGAGGTCATGGGAAGATTCCGAAGAGCGTCGGGCCAGCCGAGCACCACGTACCCGGGGTTACCCTCTCTTTCTATTATAGACAGGCAACTGGGCGATGCCCAGCGTATCCCCGGCGGGCGGACATAAGAAGCCCATCCTCCAGAGGGGGTCATTGGCCCCAGTCCGCAACTCTCACCAGCCGGCCGGACTCGCAAGAACTGGGCGTTTTCTCCGCGACGGCGCGAAGTCTCGCGAGGAGTGATCAGTCAAGCATCTTGATGAGTCGATCGAAGGCCGAGACTTCGATCGGATGTAGCGACTCGCGTTTCAACCCCAGCGAGACGGCCTTCTTCATAGCGTCTACGGCTTCCTTTTGCTTTTTATTTCGGCGATAGGCTTCGGCCAGATGGAAGTATCGCGTCGGCGTGGCCTCGGCCTCGACCGCCTTGTGCAGATCGGAGATGGCATCGGTTGGCCGATTCATGGCCAGATAGACGGTTGCGCGCGAATCGAGCAGCGCGCCGGCCTGCCCGGTGATTGCCATGGCGTCATTGACGAGTTTTAGCGCTTCGTCCAGTTTGACCTTCCCGCGCGCGAGCACAACGGCCAGATTGTTCATAACCGCTTCATCGTTCGCGTTCTTTGCCAGGCATTCGCGGTAGAGTGTCTCGGCCTCGGTGTATTGTCCTTGGCGATCTCGCAGCATGGCCAGCGCAATGAGCAAGGTAGCCGGCCGGTCGAGTTTCTTCATCGCGGCTTGAAGTATATTCTCCATCCGTTTGATCTGCGTCGAATTGGCGGTTGGGCTATTGCCCACCACTTGGCACAAGTAGGAAATGGTCCCGGGAGCGAGGTCCGCCGAGATCTCCTCGAATTGTTGGATCGCGTCACCAACTTGGCCTTGCCGAGCCGAGAAGGCCACCATCAAGTATCGCTGGTTGAGATGGTCGGAAACGTATTGCGCGTAGTAGTCTCCCGCCCTGCCGATGAACTTCTCTTTCCAGGCAGTCTGTTCGGGATCGGTCAATCGGTCGCCGAGGTCTTCCATGGTAGCCGCAACTTGACGTACTCGGCTGGTGCGGCTCGAGGGAATCGCGGTACCGTTATCGACGAACTCGTCAAGCAAGTCGAATGCCTGTTGGTACTTCCTGCGTCGGAACAAGACGTCCGCGCGCAGCTCCGTCGGCGTATACTCGCTAGTGCCGGTGGATGAAAACAGGTTCGATTGATCTCGAAAGAGCCGATCGAGCGAGTTGAGCACTCTCTCGGCCGTACTTAGTTCGTTATTGCTCAGCAGCGCATTGATATAGGTTGTCATGTAAGGCGGGTGGTTTCTGTGGACGATAATGAGGTTCTGCAGCAGGAGCCGCGCCGCCGGCCAATCGCCGATGATCAAGTGATGCTTCGCCAGCGCGAGCTGATCGTTCGGACTTGCCCCGCCTTGCTCGACCAGACGTTGAAGCGTTTGAATTGCTTCCCGTCGGCGATAGGTCGGCAGCAGGGACGCCTTCAGTCGCAGATCGATGGCGGACCGTGGGTCGTCGGCGAGGTTCATTTCAATCAGATTGAGAGCGGCCTGCTTCTCACGGCGGCCCCCTTGGCTCATTTGGATTCTCGCCAACTGGCGTCTTGCCCAATGCACGTCCTCTTGCTTCGCCTTGACTTCACCCTGAGCGATGCGCTTCAGGTACGGTTCGGCCAGAGGGATTTTCCTGGCCTGCAAGAAGAAGGTGGCAATCTCACGGATGGTTCTCGGATCGTCGGGCTTGGCCTTGGCGGCTGCCTCGAACTTTGCCTGGGCTTCACCAAGTTTTCCCATCACGGCGAGCATCTTCGCCAAAGCGATCGGATCGCTCACGGTCCGTTCTGCCTCGGCAAACGCCTTCTGGGCTTCGAGGGGTTGTCCGGCGCGGTAGTGCAGCCGAACCAAGCTCCCCCAGGCTTGGGCGGACTCGGTCTCGTTGGCGGCGAGTTCCACGGCCCTTTTCAGGGCAACCGTGGCGTCTTGCCTCCGTTGCCGGTCTTCCTCGAGCTGCTCGGGAGTAAGCGTATCGTCGCCGGATTTCCCCATGATCTGCAAGAGGATGTTCGCTAGGCGAATGTGGTCCGTCGCCATCTTGGAAGTCTTCGCGATGCCTTGCAGCAGCTCAAGTTCTTTGTCTATTTGGCCTAGGTTCCTAGCGATGGTTCGTTCCATCGCCTGGATCTTGGCGGCGTGGATCGTGCGTCGCCCGCGAACTTTCTGAAGCATCGTATCGGCTTCGGCATAACTCCGTTGCGAGATCAGCGCCTGAGCGGCGTAGAGAACGGCGAGGGTATTCGTGCTACCCAACTCGACGGCTTTGCGATACTCTTTGAGAGTATTCGGTTGATCTCCTTGCTTCTCATGGATTCTCGCCGCCAGCAGGGGCAACTGGGACCAACTGGGGCGCATAGCGCGGGCTTTGGCCAGATCAGCCAGGGCCTTATCCAACAGGGGGTCTTGGCCGTCTTTGGCCTTGATCTCCTGCTGCACCGCCTTTCCGTAAAGCCACAGAGCCCCCTCGCCTTCGACCTTCTTAATCTCGTCAAGCCATTGTTGTATTTGGGATGCATCATTGGCGGCGAGGGCTTTTTCGATCAACTGCCGTCGGATGTCTAAATCGTTGGGCTTGGCTTTCGCGATTCGTTGGGAAAGCGTCATGAACTGATCGCGATCGCCAATCCGTTCGGCGGCAACGGCCAGACCCCGCCAGAGCCTCACTTGGTCGTCGGCGGACAACTCGGTCGTATTCTCCGCGAGTTCCTTCATGTGCTTGTTGACTAGCTCGAACAGACTATCGCGATGCTCGAGCATCTCCGCCTGGCGATCCTCGTCGGAGAGGGTTGTGTCACCCGCCACTTCCGCCTGTCGCTTGACCATCTCGTGTTGGAGCCGTCTGAGGAGGTAGTCTGCTCGTGTCAACCGCCAGAGAAGCGTTTCCCCCGAAACGGCCGCTGCTTGTTTCATCAGATCGTCGGCTGGCCCCCAGACATTGGCCCGCTGGGCCTTTCGCGACAGTTCGAGGAGAATCTGAACTCGCAGGCTCTTGCGATTCGTGCGTTCCTCGTCGGAAAGGCTCGGGTCATCGGGCAAGTCCGAGGCCTCGGCCAGTTGCATAAGCCGGGCGGCCGACTCCTGCCCGTAGCGTCCCAAGTAATAGTCGGCGCGGAGCAATACGAAGTTGGGGTTACGTCCGGTTTTTCGCTCGCCCTCGGCCAAGGCCCGTTCCGCTTCGTCCCACTTTTCCTGTTGCAGCAATAGCCGGATGCGAGCCAACGTCACCTCGATCGCGGGCCCCAGTTGTAGCTCCGCCTCGATCAGTGTCCTCTCGGCATCCTCCCACTTTTCTTGCAGTTGCTGGATTGCGGACAACGTCAGCCAGTATCGCAACTCGCCGGGATTCTCTTTGCGGGCATCATCGAGTATCTGTTCCGCTTCCTCCATTTGATCCTGTGCGGCAAGGACTTGGGCTCGGAGGATTGGGACCTCGACCGCCTCGGGGCTCGCCTCGGGGATCTGTTCCAGGAGTCGCTCCGCACTCGTCCAGTCGCGTTGATCCTCGGGTAACTGCCGATTCCGGCTGATTAGCCGCTTGACGCCGATCAACACGCCCGCGGGAGTGATGCGACCGTCGGCTACCGCTCGGCTGAACTCGTCCATCGCCTCGCCGACCTGCTGTTTGCCTAGCAGGATTTCGGTCAGGCCAAGGCGGGCACGTGCATGGCCGGGATTCTCGTTCAGTGCCCGGCGAAAGGCAGTTAGCGCTTGATCGGGGCTCTTGAGCTGCCAGTAGCACTGGCCCAGATAGTATTCGGCCTGGGCTCTGTCGTTTCCGCGCAAGCCGCTACGAACACGAAGAAATCCCCGCGTGGCCCTCTTCCCGTCGTCGGCTTCGCGTCCCTTGATGGCGGCCAGCCAATTCCCCTGTTCGTAGTCCATGCGCGCTTCCAAGTACCCCATCATGATCGACTTCTGCGTCGTGAACTGTGCCCCGAGCCATTCGGCGAGCACTCTTTCATTGTTGCATGCGTGCAGTTGTTTGATTCGTCGGCCGGCCTTTTCGAGCTCACGGTTGTTGAGCCGGTGTCTTGTCAGCCCCGAGAGGAGGCTGGGGTGATTGTTCGTCGCCTTCAATCCTCTCAGCCACGCTTCGGCGGCCGCCTCCGGCTGTTGTGCCTGAAGCTCCGTTTGAGCCGCCATCGCATGCACGCGAAATCGATCGGGATACGACTGGACGGCCTCTTCGACATAGCGTCTCGCTTCGTCGGGCTTCCCCCGCCAAGCGCTAATCTGCACGGCCAGCGACAAGGCACGCAGGTCTTCCTTTTGCCGTACCGATCTGACATCGGCCAGCGCGCGCCGAATCACACGATCAAGATCGTCGTCCGAGAGGGGCTTGCCCGACTTCGCCAGCGCGAATCGGTAGTTCTTCAGTCCATCGAGCATCACGTCCACGAGCACTCCCGAGCTGGTTTCGCCTTGGCTCCCCGTCTCGCGTAAGGCGGCGACGAGGATTCCACGGTTGGCCGTCAGCCGAAGATCGGCCGCGGATTGTTTCGTCAGGGCCCGACGCATTGCCGATTTCAGCACGTCGCTCTTCTCGGTGGCGGTCAGCAGAGCCAAATTCTCGGCCGCTAAGTCGTGCGACTTGCTTGCATGAGACACGGCCTTGTCTTGAAGCAAGGGTTTCGCCGCCAAGGCACTTTGCTCGCTCTTGAAAATGGTAAAGAACTCTCGGATCGCGTCGACCAGGACCTCATGCTTCTTTGCCGTCGACAGGGCCCCAAGGTCGTCGGGAGACAAGGGCGGATCGATTGCCTGGATCGCTTCATCTCTGGCGCGCTGGAGAACGGCCGTATCGATTCCCTCCACGTCGATGATCCGACGCGCCTCTTGGGCCAACTTGTCCGGATCATCCATCGGCAACTCCGGATCGAACGCCGCCAGGGCTCCCCGTAGAACCGACTCGAGGAGCTTTTGATTCGCCTTCAGCGTTACGGAGTCAGGGTTGTCTTTTGCCAGCCCCAGTTTGGCGATCGGCTTCTCGACGGCCCAGGCCAGTACACCGGGCACAATGAGTTCGCGCTGGATGGGTTGTTTCCAGGCGTCCTCCACCGATGGATCCCGTGCCACCGACATCAGGTAGAGGCTAAACCGCAACTGGGCTTCCGGAGAGTCGGGGTTCAACCGGATCATCTGGCGCATGGCCTCATCGGCCTGCTTCAGGGCCTCCGAGCGATCGAGCGCACCCCGGCCACGGTTCCGATCTCGCAGGATCATTGCCAATAGGTCATATGCTCGGATTTCGTGCGGCGAGTGCTCGATGGCCTTCTTCAAGGACTCGATGGCCTCGGCGTTCTTGCCGGCCGCCATCTGGCATTGGGCCGATTGTGTCAAGAACAGCCCGTCGTTCGGTGCTTGCTTGAGCATCACCTTGAGATGGGTGGTCGCCGTATTGTAGGAGGTTGTCTTCCGTGTTGACGCCTGCCCGATCTGGAGGGCCATCTCAATCACTTTGCGTCGGGAGAAGGTTCGCGTCGGATCCTCGCGCAACACTTCTTCAAGCGTTTTCATCGCGGTACCCCAAGCCCTGGTACTGGCTTCCGCCCAGGCCAATCCCTGTCTCTCCAGGATCCCCGGATCGTCGTCGTGGATGTCCCAATACTTTCCGTAGCTATCGGCCGCAATTCCCCACTGGCGGGCCGATTCGTCGCGGTCGTCTTGACTGGTCCGTCCCGAACGAAGCCACTTGTCCTGAGCCGCTTCCGCCAGCTTGGCCGCGGCCTCGGCCTTGTCCAGGAAGACATAGGCGGTCCGCCCTCTCTGCCACCAGTAGATACCCCACAGAGCAAGGCTACCAACTACCGAGCATGCCAGCAGTATGGCCAATAGCCGAACGTTCAGCGTTTTCATCAACACACCTTTACATCAATCAAACGTCAATAGGTTCCGATAAACTAGACTACGTTCCATGGGGTGGAACCGGGCGAATTGGCCCCAAGAAAAGGGCGAAAAGTTGGCCGGCCGCCCCATTTGCCCCGCCAATGGACATTGGCTTTACCGCCCCCAGCGGGGCTATTGTCGATTCTCGCCGATTGTGCGGTCCCCTTGCCTTCTGAAGCCGACGGCCCACGGGGGCCTATCTTGCGTTTCTCACCACAAGGGGACGCAACGGACAGCATACCCTGTAGCCCGAGTCGCAAGAGACTTCGGGCTGTAGCGGAGAAAACACCGAATTCCAGCGAATCCAGTTACCTGCGCCGACGCAAGGCCCATCCGGCCCAGCAGGTCACTAGCGACAGCAGCATGGCCAGTGTGGCCGGTTCCGGCACGGCGGCAATGCGGTCCAGATGGATGTCGATGCCCATTGCCGACTCGCCTGAGCCGTTGATCGTGAAGGTCAGGCTCTTCAGATTCTGGAAGACCGTATCGTCAGAGAAGTCGCTAAAGGGCACTTCCAGGCTCGTCGGGCCGGTCGAGTCGTCGATGTCGACAACGAAAGTCGCCGTTGCACTTTCGCCGACCGCGCTGATCTCGAGTCTTATGGTGTGCAGAAGGCTGGACCCCGAATCGATACCCAGGAAGTCGAACTGCAAGCGGTCGTTGGTCTGCCCGTCGGTCAGATCGAACCCCCCCAATCCTAGGTGGTCGCTTAGCCCGGTCACCTCGTTATCACCCGCGTCGATCCCATCGTACTGAAGCGTCACGACCGTACCGGGCCCACCGTCAGTGGCCACTCGCAGCAGGCCGGCATCGTCATCGGTGCCCACGATACCGCTTGTCGAGAATATCGAGGGATTGCCAGCGACTTCCAGCAGGAGATCGCGTTGGCCGCCAAGAATGCTTGCACTCTCTTGCTCGATCAATGTCATACCCTTCGGCATGAAAGGCAACGTGGCCGAATCGAACGAGAAGAATGCCTCGCTCGGAGCGGGTGTCTGAAAATCGTCGATGATGATGGTCCCAGCCGAAGCGCTGGAGCCACCAATCGCCACAAGACCGGCAAGAACCATCAGAAGAGTTCTCGAGCAAGAGACCACAACTGCCTCCATGGGCGTTTGCCCTCTAAAAAGATGCATAGAAACCGATATCCAGAGATTCACTCCACGCGCAATACCCCATGATCTTGACGTAAGTCTAACCATCTCTGTTCGCCGTGTCAATCAAATTGGCGGTCACTTACGGTTTTCATGGGTACTTCTTGAAAATATCACACGCCGGGTGGGCCCGATATCGTCGCAACCTGTTTCTGAAGAACGAGATACGACCCCGACGCTCTTCTTGAAAGAATCGGCAAGGTGCCCCAGCGGCGACATCTCTGAAATCCTGAAAAAGGTGAAAAAAGGTAGTTGACAGCCACCTTGCGTGTCGGGTAAAATTGGGGAGGCTGAACGGTTGCGATGAGATTGCCACGGATAGTGAATCAGCCTCGTAACGCTCGATACTTCAGTCGTGACACAAGCTGAGCAACGTAGCTCAAGGAGGCGGCGATGTGTGCTTTGGGTCGGTGTCGAATGGTGTCCGCGGCGGCCGGCGGCCTTTCGGTCACACTCTTTTTCGCCTGCGGTGCCTTGGCGGATACGATTGTTATCGATGATTTTAGCGCCCCCGGTCCGGGCGAAGCCTTCTTCACTTTTGATCTGACCGGTCCTTCCCTCGTGCCAAAGAGCCCCGTGCTGGTCGAGACGGACGGTGTGGACATTCTTGGTGGCCAGCGCGATCTGCTGGTAGAAGTCGACGGCCCTCCTTCGATCATCTCGGCGTCGGGTCAAGTCGGCGCGGATGCCGGTTTACTGCAAGTGGCCACGTTCGGTCAGTCGGGTACCACCGCCTTCCTGCAATATGACGGCGTGGACGGGGGCGACAGCGAAGCGACCGGTCTCGATGACAATCTGGGATTGGCTGGGTTCGATCTGACGGACGGCGGGGAAAACAATCGATTGGAGATGGCCTTTATGGGTGTCGACTCCGGCGACAGCCCTTCCCGCACGATGGGAATCTTGATTACCGCAGTCGGTGCGGCGGGAACTTCGACCGCAACGGTTGCGGCTTCCGACTCGTTGGGGCTCCTTGTCGTCGTCGTACCATTTAGCAGTTTCTCTGATCCGTCCGTGCTGCAAAGCATCGACAGTTTGACCTTTGCGCTCAACGGCGACGGGGCGCCGACGGCGAACGTCGATTTTACGTTGGATCACATCAAGTCCATGCCGATACCCATCCCGGAACCGTCGACCCTGATCATGTTGTCGGGCCTGGCCGTATGCCTGTTCTGCATGGCACGGCGGCGCCGCAACGCGTGATCCGAGAGTCTCTCAGTTTGCCGGAGCCGATTCACCCGTCAGGGCTTGCACGATTCGAGAAGCGGCTTGGCCGTCCCAGAGTTCCGGGCAACTGCCCTTCTTGTAGGTCCCGTCGATCACTTGACGGAGCCCCTGCTGGAGTTTCGCCGGGTCGTTGCCCACCAGAGTGCTAGTGCCTTGTTCGACGGTGATCGGTCGCTCGGTGTTCGCTCGGGCCGTGAGACAAGGGATATCCAACGCGGTCGATTCCTCCTGTAATCCGCCCGAATCGGTGACGATCACCTTGGCGGCGGAGGTCAGTGCCAGGAAATCGAGGTATCCCAATGGCGGAAGTTGCGAGATACTCTTTGCGTCACGCAGCCGATCGCCGAGGCCGAATTGCTCGATGCGATGCTTCGTTCTCGGATGGATGGGAAACACGAGCGGCAAATCGCGGGAGGTCTCGATCAGCACGTCCAGCAGGTGGGAGAGTGTTTCCGCCTGATCGACGTTCGACGGTCGGTGCAGCGTCACCACGCCATATTGGCCCGGCTGAATCCCGAGCTTCGAGTGGATATCGCGATCCTTGGCCTTTGGCAGCAGCCAGAAGAGTGTATCGATCATCACATTGCCGACCAGATGGAGGCGATCCTCGGGATGTCCTTCACGGCGGAGGTTCTCCAGGCCGGCCGGTTCTGAGACGAGCAACATGTCGCAGATCGAGTCGGTCACGAGTCGGTTGATTTCCTCGGGCATTTCGCGGTCGAAGCTTCGCAGTCCGGCCTCGACGTGGGCGACCGGCACACCCAACTTGACGGCAGCCAGCGTAGCGGCCATCGTCGAGTTGACGTCGCCGACGACCACGACCCGATCGTAAGAGCCGCCGTCGACAGGGCCCTTCTCGAGGACCTCCTCGAAACGCTCCAACACGCGAGCCGTCTGAGCACCGTGTTTCCCCGACCCGACTTCCAGCGAGATATCGGGCCGCTTCATGCCGAGTTCCTCGAAGAAGATATCCGAGAGGTTCTTGTCGTAGTGTTGGCCGGTATGGATCAGGACGGTCTGGACCTCGGGCCACGCCTCGAGCGCTCGAAGCAGCGGCGCCATCTTCATGAAATTGGGTCGCGCACCGACCACACAAGCTAGCCGTAAGTCTGCCAAGAGATACTCTCCTCGATTTGCCTAAGTGATTTCCGAATTTCCCATCGGCCGCAATGGCACCGGATCTCCGTCTCCGTACCAGTGCAACACGGTCTTTTCCCCGTCGAAAGGGCCCAGCTCCGCTCGATCCACGCCGTCTGTTTGGCCCCAGCTCAGGCACCAACCACAAGCCGAGGGCAACTTCTTGGTGGCCGTCCAGAGCGCGACGGGGCATGGTAGTCGGCGGCCGAGTTCCGGGCAATACCAGCCGGTCGTCAGCGTGAGCTCTCCCGGGGCCAAAGCCTGCAGCGTCAGCGTAACGTCACCGCAGAGGATGCGTATTCGATCGGACGCGACCTGTTGGGCCCGAACGTCCGGATGCAGATGGAGCCGGCTGGTGAGCTTATGGCTACCGCGTCCTTGGGCCCAATCGACCAGGAACCAAGGCCCGTCCGGACGGCAAGCGACCCACCGCCCCACGCGCGGCACTCCCAGCCGGCGATATGCGTTGTGATCTGCCCGGGCCCAATCGTAGCCGTGGCTCGTGCCCGTGGTGATTGCCGAGGGCCAGCCGCGATATCCCATCCGGAACCGCGACCACACGTCGCATTGGTCGCAATCGTCGATCTGGAGCACGTTGTGTGCCGCGCTGCTGCGACAGTAGCGGCGCATGGCGTCGTCTTGATAGTTGAACACGCCGCCATCGACCAACAGGCGGCGACCTCGGATCGAAGCTTCCAAGCAGAGCAGGTCCGCGTGTGCATGGGCGGGCAACTCGTCCGGTCCGACGGGGCCAGCGTCCAGCAGCAGAAAATCCCGCTTGTGCCGAAAGGTCCAATAGTCGCCCACGACACGACTGCGGCATGTCGCGGAAGATACGTCCGCCGAGTCGACGCCGGCGCGGGCGATGAGTTGGTCGACCGGTGGCGCTTCGTCGAGATAGGAGTCCGAGAGGAGCGGAATCTCACCGTCGGGATGAAGGATCTCACCCAGGAACGTGGCCATCTTGGCGGCCGCTTCGGCAAGGGAGTCCGCCGACTCCCGCAGCAGAGGCCGCAGAGTGTCTCGGACATCGAGCACGCACTCCAACACGAGTGCGTGATACATCGGCGAGCGCTCGAAGTGCTCGCCGTGCGGCAGGATCTGTCGGGCAAGCTCTTTTCGGAAGATCGCCGCCCCGGTGTGCAGCCAGCGGTCGGCGTCAGGGCCACTGAAGAATGCCCCCACCATAGTCAGAGCCTTGGCGTTTTCCAATAGATGGTTGCCGCCCAGGTCACGCTCGAGATGCCGTTCCAGGAAACACGCCTGAGAGAACATGCTTCCGAGGATACGGTTCTCCGACTCGCCGGGCAGATCGCCGGCGGATGCCAGGAGGACCCATACCGGAAGTCGCTTGGAGATACAGAACGGGTGCCAGGCATCGGTGAGCACGCTTGCGTCGCTGAGCGAATTCGCGTCGATCCACCCGACGACAAGCCGCCATGCCCGATCGAGCCACGTCCGGTCGCCGCTGCGCTGTGCTTCGGCAGCCAGATCTAGGAGATACTGCTGGTAATGGAGATGGAATCGCCACAGTTGGGGAGCATCGGGCCAACCGTCGAGTCGCCAGTCGACCGGATTGCCCAGCGTTTGCTCACCATGGAGAAAAGTAAAACGGCCCTCGATTATCCGCGTCGCACGGTCGGCAGAATCGTCGGCAGAATCGT
>SDBT01003732.1_pt1 | contig 26207 bp, 27 predicted proteins | sample 2277101 | NCBI WGS metagenome assembly SDBT01 (sample SAMN10404973, study PRJNA504765) | marine sediment metagenome | isolation source: marine sediment core GS10_PC15, 103 cmbsf | place: Arctic Ocean: Southern Knipovich Ridge | collected 2010 | reverse complement strand
TATCGAGGTAATAACTAATGGATCATTACAGATAAAATTGCTCTTTGAGACTACGATAAATAAATTTGGAGTTATAAATATGTATAAAGTCAAATGAATAACCCCTAAAAAATTGCTGATTTAATCGGGACAATCAAATGGTAATTTCTACCGACCAGGAACATCCATAAATAAAACCGATCCTGGTACAATCCTCCGTTTAGCTCCCGGCCATTTATAAAATACGTTCAGCACCTTGCCGGCGCCGGCCTGGAAATAAGTAACTTTAATTGGATACATGTCGGGGGATAATTTAATGTGGCCGCTTCTCTCGGTCGACCCATGTTCACCATCATTGTCCACGACCAGCTTATTACCAATGAATAACCGGCTGCCGTCATTGGAATTCGTATAAAAAGTGTATTCTGCTTCGTTTGTAATTTCAATGAAACCGGTGAAGACCAGAGCAAAATATTCATCAAGAATTTCCATACCGGTTAAATCGATTTGAACAACTCGTCCACTTTTCACAGGTTTTAGTTTTTCGAAATCCGGCAGGCGTGCAAAAGCGCCTTCATAAAATTCCCATCGAACGCCGTTCTTCTGAGAATCCACAAAGTCATATTGCATTGACTTTACAACACTTGGATGACTACCTGCCTTAAACGCTCTTGCTTTCAGAGTTGCGTTTTTGGCAATCGTAAGAGCATGCTTGTAAATGGGCGAGTTTTCATTCGGCTCACTGCCGTCAACCGTGTAATGCACTTTAGCGCCTTTTGTCTTACATTTTATTGAAACGGAAATTTTATTGGGCAAAGTAACAGTTGTATCATTCGGACTGATTACGGGTGTTGAAACATAAGGAACCGGTGTTTTAACTTGGAATCCTTTAGAAGTGAATGAATATTGACCCGATTCGACAAAATAAACAGCCCGATTATTTTTCCACCGGATAAATTGCACACCTTTGGATTTTGAGGCCACCTGTCCATTTTCTTGCACATCATGTTGATCACCTGCGGGCACGTAAACTGTCGCGGTGGTATTTGCCGGAATCGAGAAATCCCAATTGAATTTTTTATCTTGAATTATCCATTCGCTCTGTATTAATCCGTGCATTGAATGAAGAGACGCTTTGACAAAATCGAGATCACCGACAATGTGCGGCTTCATGATAATATGCTTAAATGCAGGCTGCTGCGGGTCAGGTTTAATTCCTGCCAAATTTTCATAAAACCAGATGATCAAATCACCCAATAGCATCACGTGATTATGCGAACATAATGCCGAATCGCCATTCCACAGCTCCCAGATGGTTGTTGCGCCATGTTCAACCATATAGCCCCAGCTTGGATAGGTATGCTGCGATGCCAACATGTAAGCAATATCCGGGCGGCCATTTTCTGTAAGCACCCGCATGAGCCACTGGCAGCCAATGAGACCTGTACCGATATGACCTTCACTTTCACTCATAATTTTTTCCACAAGATTTTCAAATATTTTAGTTTGATACTTTTCAGGAACCAGTCCAAATGTTAGAGCAAGAACATTGACAGTTTGAGTATTGTTACTATATTTAAGAGGATTTTCATTCAGAAATTTTTCATTGAATGCTGTTTTCATCTTTATTGCAAGATTTTGAAAACGGTTGGCATCAGCCGGTTTGTTTAAAAGTACTGCAAACCGTCCCATCAATTTTAATTCGTGATAAAAATAAGCCGTACCGATGAATTCACCGCTCGTTGTTCTATTTGGATCATTGCTATAGACCAGTTTTAAATCTTCCGGGGGAACGCACCAATCGCCATAATTATCACGTGGCATAATACCATCCTCAACATATTGGCTCATGTGGTTGATCCATTTTTTCATCGTCGGATAGTGCTTTTTAAGGGTCTCCAAATCGCCATACTGGTCATACAACATTCCCGGAATGATTATATACGAACCTGGCCAGGTGGTATTGTCCGAATAATTTGGCCAATAGGATGGAGCCACATTTGGAATGCTGCCATTCTCAAGCTGTGCATCCTGGATATCCACCAGCCATTTGTTGTAAAACTTGGCAATATTAAAAATATAACTCTCGCCTTTTGACTCTACAGACCGATCTCCCAACCAGCCCTGGCGTTCATCCCGCTGCGGGCAATCCGTTGGTATACTGCGGTAATTGCCGCGAATTCCCCAATAGGCGTTTTTATAAATACTGTTCACAAGTGGATTGGAGCAGGTGAAGGTACCGCTGGTTTCAACAGCATCATAAACAACCTTTCCTTCAAGGGCGGACAAACCAGGTTTACCAGGGAACCCTTTTACTTCCACATAACGAAAGCCATGATAAGTGAATCGTGGTTCCCAGCTCTCAGTTCCCCCACCCTTTAATGTATAAATATCCGTAACCTTTGCACCATGGATATTGTCCATGAACAACATCCCATCATCCTGAAGAACTTCTGCAAATTTTAGTAAAACTTTAGTTCCCCTCTCCCCTTTCACTTTTAAACGCACCCAGCCGACCATATTTTGGCCCATATCATAAATAAAAACACCGGGCTGTGGTTCAATAATTGACACCGGTTTGATCGTCTCCATGATTTTGATCGGCTCGTTCATTTGAGCGACAATTTTTTCTCCCGGCTCTTCAGCAAGTTCAACATCACGCCATGCACTGTCATCAAACCCGGGTTCACTCCAACGATCAATTTCTTTGCGAGCGTCATAAATTTCGCCGTCATACTCGTTGTTTGCCAAAATCGGCCCATCCGCAGTCAGTTTCCATTTTTCATCGCTGATAATATGGATTGAGGTACCATCTTTAAACTGAACATTTATTTGTAACAACAGTTTTGGAAATCCATAGGTTCGGGTTTTTGCTGGTTCTTCTTCCCGTGGTGCAAAATAACGTCCGTTGCCAAGAATAACACCAACTGCATTGTTATCATACTTGAGATGATCTGTCACGTCAAAGGTCATATAAAAAGCGCGTTTGTTATATTCAGTCAACCCAGGCGACAAAACCTGATCGCCGATTTTCTCACCGTTGATGTATAGTTCAAACAACCCCAACCCACACACAAAAGCTGTTGCACGTTTAATTTTTTTGTTAATATGAAATTCGTGTCGCAACATCCTGGCCGAGAGACGTCTGTGTTCAGCGTCCGGGTCATCATCCCCCACTGCTTTATCAAGACCAATCCACCTGGCTTGCCAGTCAGCTTTGTCCAGCAGTCCCGTTGACCAAAAGGCTGGCTCGCTCCACAACGATGGATTATCATCTTTACCCCAGGATCGGACTTTCCAATAGTACTTTTGGTCACTTACCAGCTCTTTACCGGCATAGTAGTTATGTATCGTTTGAGATGATTGAATCTTGCCGCTGTCCCAGGCATCACCGATATTTTTGTTGAGGCTTTTCAGGTTGGTTGCCACCAGGATTTGGTATGCAGTCTGTTTTTGTCCTCGCTGGTCTGAGTCCAGAGTCCAGCTTAACCGCGGTTTTACGACATCAATACCAAGTGGGTTGAACAGATACTCGCAGCGTATGCTTTGTATGCTCAAAGATTGGTTTGCTTTTTGTGGTGTTACAATCTCTGTGATGACAAAAATGATCATAACAATTATGATAATCGATTTCATTCCTAATTTCTCCATTAAAATTAAACTATTTTGCTACTACTCTGCTAATTGTTTTAAATCAAATGTTTCGTCAGCCTATAGTTAATTGTATGATATTTTTCTCCATGAAGCAAATTTTCGGGCTCATCGGAACTGAATCGGAAGATAATCCAAGCATTGGCAGGTCTCCTTCTATAAGAGGAATCTGCATAAATATTTATGTGAAAAACAATTTGCATAATGAACTTATGTTCATTATATTAGTATCATTAAATGAACATAAGTTCATGTGACGGAGAATATATGAGAGGACCTTACCGAAAACGACTTATACACCAACCACCTAATTTTAAAAACTTTAAGCCCAGTGGTATTACCAGAAAAATGTTAAAAACGCTGAATATAACTGTTGACGAATATGAAGCTTTACGGCTGGCTGATTATGAAGGCATGGAACATTTGGAGGCGTCTGAAAAGATGACGATTTCAAGACCAACATTTACCCGGCTTATTGAAAAAGCGCGACATAAAATCGCTAAAGCCATTATAGAGGGACTGGAATTAGTTGTCGAAGGTGGGAATATCGAATTCGAAAATACATTGCGTCGTTGCCGGGACTGCGGAGATGAACAGATAAGCCCATATAGTGAAGATATAGCAGACTGCCCCGAGTGCGGTTCAGAGGATGTTGAAGATATGGCCCAAAATTTTATCGATCAGCAGAATCATAGTAGAACAAATAAAAAGGAGAATTTTGAAATGATGAAATCTTTTAGAAATAGCGGAGGAGGACAGGGATTGGGCCGCGGAGGTGGTCGTGGACGTAATAAAGGCGGTGCATTTGGAACAGGCGGTTTTTGTGTCTGTGCAAAATGTGGTGAAAAAGTGCCCCATCAACAAGGTGTAAAATGCACCACGGTAAAATGTCCCCAATGCGGGCACACAATGATCAGAGAAGAATTACTTAATAAAGGGTAGTGCCATCACGTTAAAAATCGGGATATAAAAAAATGTAAAGGTATGAGGTATAGGGTATAAGGTATAAGTTAAAATATTTTATTCTTTTGAAATCATAGATGATTTTATCCCGATATGTCGATGCGTCGAAGAGCCCGTTCCACGGGGGATATCGACGATTTAATCGGGAAATCTTGATTACATATTCGTGAAATTCGTCAAAATTCGTGTAATTCGTGGAAAATAATCTTTACGTCTCCGCGTTAGGAAAGAATTAGATTGTAGAATAACCATATAGTGTTTGTTGATATTTTAATTGCCCCGATTTATCGGGATTACACTACTATTTTAAATAAAAGGAAAATGAAAATGAAAAAATTATTTGCTATCCCAACACAAAACGGAAAATTATGTGCCCATTTCGGGCATTGCGAAAATTTCGCCATTGTTGAAACAGAGGATAATAAGGTAATCAAGGAGGAATTTCTGACCCCTCCGGTACATCAGCCCGGAGTCTATCCAAAGTTTCTGGCAGAGCAAGGCGTCAGCGTAATAATATCCGGCGGCATGGGTCAGCGTGCGGTTGATCTGTTTACTCAAAATAAAATCGAAGTCTGTATGGGTGCAAATACTGAATCCCCCTCAAAACTGGTTGAACAATATTTAAACGGCCAGTTGCAAACCGGTGAGAACCTTTGTGACCATTAACCAGGAATAATATGAAAATTGCCATTGCCAGTGGAAAAGGCGGAACCGGTAAAACAACCTTGTCAACAAATCTGGCCAGTTATCTTTCGGAAAAATATGAGGTCGTTTTAACCGATCTGGATGTGGAAGAACCGAACTCCGGTTTATTCATAAAAGGCAGGCCCATTCACCAAGAAGATAAATTTAAAATGATCCCCGAATGGAAGGGTGAATGCTCCTTATGCGGTTTATGCCAGGAGGTTTGTAATTTTCACGCTGTATTACAACTGGGCACACAGATCATGGTTTTTCCGGAACTATGTCATAGTTGTTATGCCTGTTCGGAATTGTGCCCCGATTCCGCCCTGCCCATGGTTCCGCAAAAGATGGGCGAGTTAAAACATTTCAAAAATAGCAAGTTATCTTTTGTGGAAAGCCGGCTGGATATTGGCCAGGAGCAGGCTGTTCCGCTGATTTCGCAAACAAACAAATATATTGAAAATCACTTTCCGGAAGATTTTATTAAGATTTACGATTCACCCCCTGGTACATCCTGCCCGGTAATCGAATCTGTTAAGGAGGCCGATTTTGTAATCCTGGTAACCGAACCGACGCCATTTGGATTACACGATCTAAAACTGGCGGTCGATACAATCAAGGAATTGAATAAGGAATTCGGTGTCGTTATCAATCGCCATGGAATCGGAAATGATGATGTACTTGATTATTGTCAAATAGAGAATATTCCCATTCTGGCTAAAATTCCCAATGACCGCCACATAGCTGAACTCTATTCACGTGGGGAGTTGATTTACAAAAAGATTCCGGAAGTAAGAGAGCAATTAAAAAATATTGAAAATTATCTCTTTGAATTGCAAACAGAAGGTGATAAATGAAAGAGATTGTTGTTATCTCCGGAAAAGGCGGTACGGGAAAAACTTCCATAACGGCCGCGTTCTCTTATTTGGGCGGAAAAGATATCGTGGTTGCAGATTGTGATGTGGATGCCGCTGATATGCATCTGTTAATGCAGCCCGATTTCGATCAGGCGGAAGATTTTTTCAGTGGTTTATTGGCAAAAATCATTCCTGAGAAATGCACCAACTGCGGCGCATGCGCAGAAGTCTGCCGTTTTGATGCCATACCTGTTATCAATAACCAACACATTGTTGAGCCTTTGAATTGCGAGGGATGCGGCTATTGCCCGAGAGTTTGTCCTGAACTTGCCATTACGATGGATGAGCAAAATGTAGGCAAATGGTATATTTCTACCACAAAAACAGGAAGTTCAATGGTGCATGCCCGCCTTGGAATTGGTGCTGAGAATTCCGGCAAACTTGTAGCGCAGGTAAAAAATGAAGCTAAACGTATTGCTAATGAAACGGATAAAGATATTGTCTTAGTGGATGGCTCTCCGGGCATCGGATGCCCGGTTGTGTCTTCCCTATCCGGCTCAAATTTCGTTGTATTGGTAACGGAACCCACCGTATCCGGATTACACGATTTAAAACGGGTTTATCAATTGGTAAAGAAATTCAATATTAAGGCCGGCTGTATTATAAATAAATCGGATCTTAATTCTCAGGTGTCTTTAGAAATTGAACATTTTCTTAGGGAAGAAAACATTTATCATATTTCCAATCTGCCCTATGATGAAACATTTACAAAAGCAATGATTAACGGCCAGACCATTATTGAGTACAATGACAGCAATTTAGTACCTATCCTGACTGACAGTTGGGAGAAAATTAAGAAGATTATATTAACCTGAATTTTCCATGAAATTCAGGAAATAATGTCAACCTGAACTTGTTTCAGGTTCTATAATGAATAGATTCCGAAATAAATTCGGAATGACGCTCATGTGCAATATATGGTTATTAATAAACTTGCGGCTTTTTTACAATAATTCATGAATTATCCAGGTTAAATAACTAAATCATATAACAAAAGGAAAACAGAAATGAAAATAGCATTCACTACCAAGGGTACCGAATGGGATTCCATGATGGATCCTCGATTTGGAAGAACAGAATATCTTCTGGTTTATGATGACGTAGAAGACAAAATTTCTACTTTTGATAATCGTGCCATTGCAAACGAAGCCCACGGCGCCGGCCCGCAGACGGCACAAAAATTATTTGAGTTAGATCCTGACATATTAATCACCGGTAACGGTCCCGGAGGAAATGCGGCAGCCGTTTTAGAAAAAGCAGATATAAAAATATATATTGGCGTTGATGGACTGACAGTCAGGAAAGCCTATGATGCCTATAAAAAAGATGAATTAAAAGAATTTTAATGAAAAATTACTGTTATTCCGTCCCGAGGCATCGGAAGGCACTGGAATTTTTTATGTTAAGAGGATACATAATATTATTTTTAAACCTACGGGAGAATGACTAAATAAAAAGGAGGACATTATGCCACGAGGAGATCGTACAGGACCATTGGGCGAAGGCCCGATGACCGGAAGACAAATGGGATACGGGGCAGGTTATGACAGTCCCGGATTTACGAAAGGCCCCGGCGGAGGATTGCGACGCGGATTTTTTGGCCGCGGTGCTGGATTTGGCCGCGGATACGGACGGGGATTTTCCAACTGGGGTTGGAGAGCGCCTGAAAGCGTTGAGAATCAACCGGATAGTATTAATCAATTGAAATCTGACATCCAGGAGTTACAAAGCGGAATGAGCTCCCTAATGGAGCGGTTGAAGACACTTACAGTAAAGGAAGAGGATAAATAGCTTACGCTATACCCCGGAGATCACAAGCCTGAAACAGGGATCGGTCTACCCCATGATACGGGATCTTCGACGCAGCTGACGGATTTGCAGGCCGACAGGCCATAGGCGTTAACTTAAAGTAATCTCCCCTTAGGTTGACGCTTATGGCCAACAGGCGGATTTTCAACCTACCGGCAGCAAACGAAAAGATAGAAAGTAAAGCGCAATGAGAACATTTAAGATAGCTCAAAATTGGTTAGCTGATTTGTTGCCAGATGGTATTCGCTTACCATCAAGTACAATTATATCTGGTCCTGCCGGTGCCGGGAAAGAGCTAATCAGCAGTATGATTGCTGCTTCATGGTTGATCAGAGGCGGATCGCTTATCCATATCTTGACTAATTATGATCGGGAGCATGCTGAAAAACTTTTTTCATACCATAATATGAGTACAAATGGAATTGCCGGAAGAATTGTCTATATCGATCTTGATCCTCAAATAAAAGATCTTAAAAAGATAAGTAATGATGAATTGCGGGCAAATCTTCTTAAAACAGATGTATTTGAAGCGGCCTTAGAAAAAGCTCAAAATATGTTACCCAAGTCTGATTTGGGGATAATGACTTACATGACAGCGCTTAATATGCCACTCTACTCCAAAACACACGCTACTGACATATTCAATAACTATCTTGCAATGGTAAAAGACACCCGTCATTCTTTGTTCAGTCTCTCAAATAATATTTTCACTGATAAAATGCAAGAAATACAAAGTGCAGCAGATAATGTGATATATGTACATGGGACAGGAGTCATGCGTTTGAGTTTGAAAATAATGAAAATGAGTGAGGTCCCATTTTTAAAGGACGAGATTGAGACACCACTAAGAGAGGAGCTGATAAGCATGCACCTGAAAGCAATTCAACAAATGCGCCAAACCCTTGTACCAATCATCAGGAAAATATGAGTATTTATACTGACCTGGATAATTAATAAATTTTAGATTTATCAAATAGCAACAGTAATGTTATTTAATCTTAAATGTCAGGAGTTATTAAAGATGGGAACAAAAGACAAGTCCATGCATAAATCCACTAAAGCCATTCATGCCGGCAGTTTAAAGAATTCGATCTTCGGCGAAGTTTCCGTCCCTATTTTTCAGAGCTCTACATTTTCTTTCCGCAGTGTGGAGGAAGGCGCCGCCCGATTCTCAGGGGAGCAACCCGGATATATCTATACCCGTATGGGTAATCCCACGTTAAGTGCATTGGAAGAGAACCTTGCCACTCTGGAAAACGGGTTCAAAGGAATGGTTACTGCCACGGGTATGGCAGCCATTTCTACAGTTTTTCAGACCCTTCTTCAGCAAAAAACTCACATTATAAGCACCGCTTCTGTCTACGGGCCCACGCGGATGTTATTAGAAACACAATTGTCTCGATTTGGGATAGAGTCCACATTTGTTGACACTTCAGATTTAAAAAACATACGCGATGCATTACAATCAAATACCCGTGTGATTTTTATTGAGACGCCCGCTAACCCGACCATGTTAATTACCGATATTGAAGGAGCGTCAGAAATTGCTCACAACCACGATGCTATTTTAGTGGTAGACAATACATTTGCAAGCCCTTATTTGCAACGCCCGATTGACCATGGAGCAGACATCGTCATCCATAGTTTGACCAAATTTATTAACGGTCACAGCGATGTTGTTGGTGGGGCAATTATCCCCGGAAATGAAAAGTTATATGATGATATCAGATCCGCACTCAATTTATATGGCGGAACTATGGATCCCCATCAGGCATGGCTGGTTTTACGCGGCGTCCGTACTCTGGCATTGCGGGTGGAGAAAAGCCAGGAGAATGCAAAAAAACTGGCAGAGTATCTTAAGGAACATCATCATGTAGCCTGGGTGAAATATCCGGGTTTACCTGAACATCCCCAATATGAGATCGCAAAAAAACAAATGGATGGTTTTGGAGCTATGATCTGTTTCGGGGTAAAAAATGGTCTGAATGGTGGAAAAACCCTGATGAACAATGTTGAAATATTTACCCTGGCAGTGTCGCTCGGGGGCGTGGAATCGCTCATTGAACATCCGGCTTCCATGACACATGCCTCTGTTCCGAAATCTGACCGGGAAAATGCAGGCATATTAGATGAGTTGGTTCGGATATCTGTAGGTTGTGAAGATTATACCGATTTACGTGATGATCTGGATCAGGCATTGAATAAAATTTTATAATTGATTATGAATATTTCATTAGATTGCATTCCGTGCATTGTGAATAATTTTTTAAAACTTTTAAAAACGGGAGTTCTTCCTGAAGATGCCAGAAAACCGGCAATGCGTCGTCTTCTGCTGTTTTTGTCCGAAGCTGACTATCAACAATCTCCTCCGGTTTTAGGACGAGAAATACACCGGATGATCCGGCAAGAACTAAATAATCCGGATCCATATCTCAAGATTAAAAACAAATATAACCGTATGATTCTTGATATGTATTCAGATTTGGAAAAGATGGTAATTACCGCTAAAGATCCTTTTGATACCGCAATGCGGCTTGCTATCGCCGGAAATGTGATTGATTTTGGATCGCAACATCAATTCGATGTAACAGAAACTATAATTCGGGTAATAAATGCTCACATAGCCATAGATGATTCGCAAAAATTAAAGGAAGATTTAAAATCTGCAAAGAGCCTCTTATATATCGGAGATAACTGCGGTGAAATTGTATTAGATAAACTCTTTATTGAAACTATTAAAGTACCTAACACCTATTTCTCCGTCCGCAGCGGCCCGGTAATTAATGATATTACTATTGATGACGCCTTAATGGTAGAAATGGATAAAATTGCAAAAATTATAACTACCGGAGATAATGCTCCAGGTGCAGTCTGGGAATCGACGTCAAAGGAATTTAAACAAGTATTTTATAAGGCTGATGTCATTATTTCTAAAGGACAGGGTAATTTAGAAGGATTAATTGACGTCCCCGGGAATATTTATTTTTTATTCGTCAGTAAATGTGATTTAATTGCTGAACGGGTGGGCGCTGTCAAAGGAGATTTTATTGTTAAACATAGTTCTACCAGTATCGAACAGAAAGCTAATAAATCCATAGCAACAGATTAAAAGAATTCAGACTTTTAGGAAACCCCAATGGATCAAATTCAAAATCTCTCACGCCAGGAATTGCTCAGATTAATTGAAGTTTATGCAAAAAACTGGTTGGCCCATGACGGATGCTGGTTTTTAGCGGCAGAAGAAAAGTACGGTATGGATTCTGCTATGGAGCTTGATGCAAAATCATGGGAGCAATTTGCTGTCTCCGAAGCAAGAAGAATTATGAAGGCATTTGATATTCCGGCCAATGGCGGACTAAAAGCATTAGAGAAGGCTTTTCAATACCGTTTGTACGCCGCTATTAATAAGCAAAAGATTGAATGGTTGGATGATAATATTATGATTTTCAAAATGTTAGAATGCCGCGTTCAAAAAGTACGGCGACAGAAAAATTTACCGGATTTCCCCTGCAAGCAAGTGGGAATCGTGGAATTTAGCCAGTTTGCAAAGACAATCGATCCAAGAATCAAAACAAAATGCATCGCCTGTCCGCCGGATGAAGTAGTCGATTTCTACTGTGCCTGGAAATTTACATTAAGTTAACAAATAAGGAATTCTTTATGATTAACAAAAATGGGTATACTATTATTTTATATAATGGTCTTCTTCTTGCGGGATTTTTATTGCTTTTGATTTTCTATCCATCAAATCTATTAAAATTTTTATCGATATTAACCGGTGTCTTTTTTGTCTTCCACTTTTTCTTTTTTAGAGATCCGGAGCGGAACATTCCGGAAGTAAAAGAAGTAATAATTTCTCCGGCAGATGGCAAGATAATTAAAATTAGCGAAGTTGAAGAAAATAAATATCTTCACGGGAAAGCTTTAATGGTAAGCATCTTTATGTCAATCTTTAACGTGCATGTAAATCGTGTACCTGTTTCGGGAAAAGTGGAATATTTGGAGCATAAAGCGGGACAATTTAAAGCTGCGTTCAAGGATAAATCTTCCGAGTTGAATGAGCAATCGCTTATCGGTATTAAAACCTCTCAAGACAAAATATTGTTTAAACAGATTGCCGGACTTATTGCCCGTCGTATTGTTAATAATTTGGAAATAGGAGATGAAGTAAAATGTGGAGAGCGGTTTGGGATGATAAAATACGGTTCCAGGTTAGATGTATTTCTCCCATTATCAACAAAGATAAATGTCCGGATAAATGAGAGAGTAAAAGCCGGAGAAACGATTATTGGCAAATTCTAAATTTTAATAAAATCTTATCTTAATTGAAAACAACATTACTCCCGTTGACGGGGAAAAAGGAGTATAAATGCTTACCGAAGAACAGAAGAATAAAATGGAACTCGAGGATAAAAAAATTACAGAAAACATCCACCACATTAAACATCGCATCGTGGTATTTAGCGGAAAAGGAGGGGTTGGTAAAACCACAGTGAGTGTAAACCTTGCCTATGGATTGCACATTAATGGTAATAAAACCGGGATTCTGGACGCCGATGTGACAGGACCCAATGTGCCCAAAATGATTGGCGCCCATGAAAAGTTACACGTTGAAGGAGATAGGATTATCCCGCGAGAAAGCAACGGCGTTAAATTCGTTTCCATGGCAAATATGCTGTCACCCGATCAGGCGGTTATTTGGCGGGGACCGATGCGCTCCAAATTGCTGAATCAATTTTTAGGCGATGTTGAATGGGGCAACCTGGATTACCTTGTAGCGGACTTGCCTCCCGGTACCGGCGACGAAATTATGACCATGACCCAAAAAATGGAGCCGGAGATGGCTATTGTTGTTACTACCCCACAAGAAGTCTCGTTAATAGACTCTGCCAGAGCCATCAGTATGGCAAGAAAAATGAATATACCCCATATTACTCTCATCGAAAACATGTCCGGCTTGATTTGTCCTGAGTGCGGACATCGAATTGATCTGTTTGGCGCCGGCGGTGGTAAGAAGCAGGCTGAGAAAATGGATGTCGATTTTTTAGGCACAATTCCCATTAATATTCAGGCAAGACAGTTGGCCGATGAAGGCAGGCCCGTCATTCTGGAAAGTGCAGAATCTGATATTTCAATGGCTATTATGACTATTGTAAAAAAAATCGATGACCTTGTCAGAGAAGAGAGTAAATCTGTTATCGTATAATATGTCTTATATATAATAGAAATGTTAAATTACTCTAACAAATGTTGTACCCATTTAACAAATCCGTCATCTAATATATAGGCTTTAATAAAACAGAACCATTTGAAAAACATGATAAAAATACAAATTATATATGATAATACATCAATCAACAAGGATCTGAAGCCAGATTGGGGATTTTCCGCCTTAATACAGGCATTTAATAAAAATATTCTGTTTGACACCGGGGCCAATGGTAAAATTTTGCTTAGAAACATGCAAACCTTAAACATTGACCCACAAAGCATCAGCGATGTATTCATCTCGCACTGCCATTTTGATCATATCGGAGGGCTGTCTCATTTTTTAAATAAGAACAGTGATATTACACTCCATGCCCCAACATCGTTTCGCGGCGTTCGATATGTCAAAGATGTCATTTACTATGATAAGCCGCAGGAAATATTTAAACATTTTTACACCACCGGTGAACTGGGGAACATTGAACAGTCTATGGCGGTGGAAACGGATAAAGGATTGTTTATCATCGCTGGCTGTTCACATCCAAACATGCATGAAATTCTTAAAGCAATGCGAAATTTCGGTACCATTTACGGCATCGCCGGCGGATTGCATGGATTTGATCAGTATAAATTATTCAAGGACTTTCAGATGATATGTCCAACCCATTGCACACAACATATCGCAGAGATTAAAGAGCAATTCCCTGAAAAATATATTGAAGGCGGCGCCGGAACAGTGATTCAAATTTAGAAAAAGGAAAAAAGGAAATGGAAAAATATTACTCTGATTCACACGTGGAAGTTCAGGGCTTAATGGCCCGTAAATATGATTTAATTATGAACCTGGCTTCTTTTGGATTATATGATAAGTTCATTAAATCAGCTATTACAGCTATGAATATCAAATCAGGCGAAAGTATTCTGGATTTGGGCTGCGGTACGGGACGCAACACCTGCTTAATGCATGAATATACCGGAGACAACGGACATATTACCGGCATGGATATTTCCGAAGAAATGGGTGATCAGTTTAAAAGAAATTGCGCTGCTTTTAACAATGTAGAGTACAAAAATCAGCGGGTGGACATTCCTTTTACGGAAGAAAAGCCCTTTGATACGATTTTTATTAGTTTTGTCCTGCACGGATTTCCCCATGAGGTACGTCTTAAAGTGCTGCAAAATATTTTCAATAATCTTAAACCGGGCGGCCGTTTTTGTCTTCTGGATTTCAGTCAATTTAAGCTGAAAGACATGCCGTTACATTACCGGTTACTTTTTAAAACCTTCGAATGTAAATATGCTTTCGATTTTGTTGAGCGTGACTGGAAACAAATTTTAACTGAAGATGGATTTTGTGATTTCGATGAGCATTTCTGGTTTAAGAAATATGTACATCTTCTGATAGCAGAGAAAAAATTATGCGTTTCTTAAATGATGTACAACGCTGGATAGAGCATGAAGGCGTAGCATATATCAAGGAACTCGGTATCCAATCCGGTCAGGTTCTCATCGATTTTGGATGTAATGCCGGACATTATACTATTCCGGCTGCCAGGGTGGTCGGTTCAGAGGGAACAGTATATGCGATTGACCAGGAACAAACAGCGATTGATCAATTGATGGAATCAGCACAAAATGAGGGGTTCGACAATATTATACCGATTATCTCCAGCAAGCCGGCTATCAATTTACCCGCCGCTTCTGTGGATGCCGTGTTTATTTATGATGTACTGCATTATTTAAACACAGACGAAAGAAAAAATCTTTACCAATCTGTAAATACTGTTTTAAAGAACGACGGAATATTGTCTGTATTTCCTAAACATAATCAATCAGATGGGCCCATGTGGCATTTAGAGAAATTAAATATTACAGATATTATAAAGGAAATCCGAAACAATCATTTCATTTTGATACAAAATACTGAAAAACACTTAATACATGATGATAATCTTGAAACAGGAATAATAATTAATTTTAAAAAATCAAAAACTGTCCTGAATCAAGAAAAGGGAAATTGATTGTTGAATGGAACTATCAGAGCAAAAATCGAAAATAAATTTTAAGGCTTTTTTATGGCCTACCTGATCAGCGGACAAATGCTGATCATTTTGATTTTCTTTTTGATTTCTGTTTTCTCTCTCAGCGGAGCTTTTGCGAACGTGTCCTATGTTGATATCATGGGAAAATCTGTTCAAGAGAATAAAAGAAAAAAACTTTTTACATCCAGGGAGATTATTAACAGTATCGGCATCTTTGCCTCAGCGATGATTGTAAGAGAATTATTAATCACTTTTGAATTTCCTAAAAATTACAGCATACTTTTTTTAATCGCCGGATCGTTATTAGCCATAGCTTCTTTGGGTTTTTGGCATATCCGCGAGGTCAAATCAATCATCAAAAAGAAACGAGGATTTTAGGAGTTTTTTAGTAAAATTCCCTCCGAAATCAAAAAGAATGCAAATTTAAAATATTATTTATTGATCATAAATAGTCTTGGGCTGGGTTTAAGCATATTACCTTTTTTTATCTTGTTTGCTAAAGAGAATTTTGGGTTGTCATACCACATGATTGGTAACTATTTATTGTTCCGCACGATTGGCATGCTGGCTGCCGGGTTGTTTTTGTTCAAAAATTCAAAACGGTTCCAGTATAAAAATCTTCTAAAATTCAGTTTGGTTTTGGCTGCATTATTGCCCTCAATCAGTTTAGTTTTAAAGGATCTTCAACAGGTATATCAATTTATTTTTATTTTTTCCGGTATTTTTGTTGCTGTCTATAAAGTAGCCGTGAATGGCGTATTACTGGAAATATCTACAAATGAAAACCGCGCTGTATATGCCGGTATCTCAGGGGCCGGAAATATCTTTACCACATTATTCCCGTTATTCGCCGGATTATTAATTTCAATTATAGGATATGATATCGTTTATCTATCTGTTACGGTGATCATTCTATCAAGTTATTTTTTCGTGACTAAGCTAAAATGCAAACCAGCTACTTAATAATTAGTGTCACAAGTTAGATGAAAAATAGGATAAAAAAATGAAACCACAGAGGCCTCAGAGAAATACTCTGAGTACTCCTAAAGAATATCGATCGAAGAAATTACTGAGAAAATAATATCCTGTGCTTTAGAAATACATATTGTTCAGTTGTTGACTTATCTGAGGACAGAGAATATAAGAGTTGGACTTGAAATGTTGAAAGATTTAAAGATAAATAAGGAGAGTCATATTATAAGAGATCACAGAGAGGAGATAATGAGAAACAGTATTAACATAAATAAAATTAATAGATTATTCCGTGTACTCTGTGGTTATTTTTTACACTACCTTAATTGAGGATGAAAGATGAGAATTGCCAATCGCGTAAATCAAATTGGAAAATCAGCGATCCATGATTAGTTCTATGGACATTACTTTTGGTCCGGTGCCCTCGCGACGGTTGGGCCGCAGCCTGGGTATCAACAATATACCACCAAAAATCTGCAGCTATGCCTGCGTTTATTGCCAGTTAGGCAAAACAATAAAAATGCAGATAGGACGACAGACATTTTATCATCCGGACACTATTTTTCATTCGGTGCGAGATAAGGTAACACAAGTTCTCGGTAAAGGTGAAACCATTGATTACCTTGCGTTTGTACCTGACGGAGAACCCACACTGGATATAAATTTGGGTAAGATCATTGAGTCAGTAAAATCCCTTCGTATCCCCGTGGCTGTGATCAGCAATGGTTCATTGATTGCTGACCAGAAAGTGCGTACCGATTTATCCAGGGCGGACTGGATATCACTAAAAGTCGATGCCGCTGCAGAAGATTTATGGCGGGCGATCGATCGTCCTCACGGCAAACTTAGTCTCCATCAGATAATGGATGGAATGTTGGCATTAAGGAGAGATTTTAAAGGAACACTTGTTACGGAAACGATGATGCTGAAAGGGATGAACGATGCAGAATCGAACGTCCGGGAAATAGGCCGGTTTTTGAGCCGTCTTCAACCGGACATCGCTTATCTGGCTATCCCTACCCGACCACCTGCTGATAAAAATATCCGGCCTGCTGATCCCGAAGCGATTAACTTCGCCTATCAAATCATAAGCGGTTATGTGGAGAGAGTCGAATTACTGACCGGTTACGAAGGAAATGCTTTTTCATTTACCGGAAATGTACGAAACGATATTTTGAACATCACCGCCGTTCATCCCATGCGTCAGGATGCGGTCAATGAAATTTTAAATAAGGCAGAGGCAGACTGGCATTTAGTTGAGAAGATGCTGCAAAATGGTGAGATTATTCAATCCGAATTCAAGGGCCATACGTTTTTTTTAAGGAGCTTTTGATATGATTTTGGGGATTTTGCGACAGGCATTGATGATTACCAGTTTTGTTTTCATTATGATGCTGCTTATTGAATATATCAATGTGCAGACGCAAGGACGCTGGCAGGATTCCTTAAAAAAAAGCCGATGGGGGCAATACTTTTTAGGGGCATTTCTAGGTGCTGTGCCTGGTTGTCTGGGTGCTTTTACCGTTGTGTCTCTTTATTCGCACCGGGTGCTTAGTTTTGGAGCCCTTGTTACAACCATGATTGCCACTAGCGGCGATGAAGCCTTTGTCATGTTTTCGATGTTTCCCACAAAAGCCTTGTGGCTGACTCTCATCTTGTTTACTGTAGGTATTATTACCGGTTATCTGACAGATTTGTTATACAAAAATCAGCATATGCTGGTCGAGGATCTCGAACATCAATACCCGATGCACGAAAGTGATGTTTGCCAATGTTTTCCAAAAGATTTAATCTGGCACCAGCTCAAACATATCACTTTCCCGCGGGCATTATTAATCAGTATATTTGCACTGTTTTTACTGTTTTTAGTCTTTGGCACACCCGCTACCCAATCCTTGGGCTGGAAACAAATGACCTTTGCTTTTGGAACCCTTTTTAGCCTCTTCGTGGTTAGCACCGTTCCCGATCACTTTCTGGAGGAACATCTCTGGGAGCATGTCTTAAAAAAACACCTGTTACGTATCTTTTTGTGGACTTTCGGGGCATTGCTGATCATTTATTTGATGGAAGATTACATTAATGTGGAATCGTGGGTACAGGATAATTATGTAATTGTTCTATTAATCGCTGTTTTAATTGGTATTATTCCGGAATCCGGGCCGCATCTGGTATTTGTAACCTTATATGCCAGCGGATCGTTGCCGTTTAGTATCTTATTAGCCAGTTCCATCGTTCAGGATGGACATGGCATGCTACCTATGCTGGCAGTTTCCCGGCGTGGATTTGTCTGGGTCAAAGTCATTAATATAATGGTCGGATTAATAATTGGTTTAATTGGATATATACTAATTTAAGCGAGAGGATAGTCTATGAAGGAAACTAAAAAAATCGGCATCATTATTTGTGACCGTTACCGGGAATGTGCCGGCGGAAAGTGTTTTCGTTCCTTAAAGAACCGGGAGGGAGCTTTTTCCATATACAAGAATCACGAAGTGGAAATCGTCGGGTATACTTCCTGCGGCGGTTGTCCGGGAGGTAATGTGGAATATGCTCCGGAGGAAATGAAAAAGAACGGTGCCGGGATCATTCATTTTGCCACCGGACTTGTCGTTGGCTACCCCCCCTGCCCTTACATTGGACACTTTCGTGATTATATCAAAACAAAATTTGCAATGGAAGTTGTTGTTGGCACACATCCGATACCGCAAAAGTACTTTAATACACATAACAAGTTAGGAACCTGGGACAGCCCCGCCTGGCAGGAGTTAATACGACCCACATTTGCTGGTGAGGCAACACGTTTGGCGTATGATTAACTTTTTTTGAATCAAAACAATAATAATTGCATCAAATTAATAAAACCGGGAGAAAAATTTAAAACGTAAAACAACCAGGAGGATATTAGTGATGAATAAAATTCCTTTTTTCATCGTAATGGTATTGCTGTTTATGATACCATTGCAGGCTCAGGTTCTTGGCCCCTGTGGGCCAGGCGGTGAGGGAACTGAGCCGCAGACGAGTACAGTTTCAAACTCGGCGCTGATCGTAAATCCGGTTCCTTTACCCGGACAGCAGGCGATCGATTTTCAATTACCAGCTGTAGTTGGCAATGATATTAAAAATATCAAATTATCTGATTATAACGGCAAATGGCGCATTTTGTGTTTTTTCCCGGCAGCCTTTACATTTGTCTGACCGACGGAACTTTCTGCAGTTGCGGACAAATATGAAGAACTAAAAAAGTTAAACGTCGAAGTCATTGCCGTCAGTACTGATGCGCATTTTTCGCATTGGATGTGGAAAAAAACCTCGCCAACCATAAAAAATGTAGAATATCCGATTGCCGGGGATCCCAGTGGCGCTGTATCACGCGCTTATGGTGTTTGGAATCCGAACAGCGGGTTAAACCAGCGTGGCCGTTTTATCATTAATCCGGAAGGTAAAATAATGGCGGTAGAAGTACTCACAGGCCCTGTGGGACGAAATGTGGATGAACTGATCCGCCAGATCAAAGCCATGCAGGAAGTGGCGAAAAATCCGGGAAAAGCGGCACCGGCAGGTTGGGAACCGGGTGATGCCCTGATCGGTACCGGAAAAGAATTTATCGGGAAATACTAAAAGTGTTTGTAATTGTAACGATGCGATTATTCGCGTCGCTACAATTACCTGTCATAAAATATATCGACAACCTCTGACTCCCGGCAGAGGTTTTAATAGATTTTATAATTCAGATTCATTAACATCAAGAAAACAATGAAAAATGACCTTAACGAACTTAAAAAAGCCCTAAGACTTCTAAATATTCCCGAGCAGGCTTCCCTGTTAGAAATAAAAAAGATCTACAGAGATTTAATTTTCCAATGGCATCCGGATAGATGCAAGGGAAAGAAAGAAATATGTCATGAAAAAACCAGAGAAATTATCAGCTCGTATAAATTGGTCATTGCCTATTGTGACAATTACCGGTTTTCTTTTGATGATGCTGATCTGGAGAAAAGTCTTGGAAATACAAACGAGGTAAAGTTTTGGTATGATCGATTTGGGGATGATCCAATTTGGGGATAATTAATCTTATGATATGTTGATTACCAAACATCCGTTTTTCGTTTGTAATTGACAAAGGGATATGTTAGTTTGCTATCATAATTCCAAAATATTCATATTAATCTCCTTCAGAAAATTGATATGGGTAATATCAGTTAAAGGTATTTTAATCATACCTTGACCTCACTTCAATTCCAATTTTAGGGGGAATTTTTTGAAAGTCTTTTTAATATACATACGGGATGAAGATTTCTATAATGTCCTCCCTGAGAAACTCGGTAATTCTCAATCGGGAGATAATTTTAAAGTCATGGCTTTTCCACCGCTGGGAATCCAGACGCTGGCACCAGTTTTACGTCAACATGGACATGAAGTTCTTTTATTCGACACCTGTCACCCCCAGATGAAGGAAGCACATATCGCTCAGGCTGCCTTGAAAGAAAATCCTGACGTTATCGCCCTTTCCTTCTTATCAACAACTACTTATCTGCTAGCCAAGAATATGGCCGGGCAATTGAAAAGAACTATGCCTGACACCCCAATAATCGTAGGTGGTCCGTTTGCATCCTTAAATGGGATAAACATCCTGAAAGACTGCAGTTATTTCAATTGCGTTGGAGGGGGAGAGGGTGAGGAACTATTCCCTGACTATCTTAACAACATCGATGATCCTAAAGCAGTACAAGGTTTGACCTGGAGATCTGAAAACGAAGTTGTCCAAAATCCAATCCGGCCTATTATCAAAGACCTTGACAAGTTTCCATATCCTGACCGTTTAAGTCTCCCCATTGACTACATTGAATCGATGCCGCTGGATGTTCCCGCAGTTCTCTCACTGGACCGTTTCTGTATTATGCAGACATCCAGAGGATGTCCATTCGATTGTATCTACTGCGATATACCTTCTTTAGCGCAAGGCAAATGGCGGTACCGATCCCCGGAACATGTATTGGGGGAAATGCAAGAGCTTCATGATCAGGGATATAAATCCATTTATCTTACCGACGATCACTTTCTGCTCAAAAAGGAGCGGATTCATGCCATTTGTCAGGGCATTATTGATAGAAAATTTGATTTTCGCTGGGGATGTGAAGGACGTGTAGATTCCCAGGCGGTTATTGAGGAGTTTCCGATAATGGCAAAAGCAAATTGCAGTATGCTTGCTTTCGGCGTTGAAGCGGGTACCCAAAAAATACTGGCCCGCCTTAAGAAAAGACAAAATCTTGATCAGGTAAAACACGCTATTAATGAAGCGAAAAAACATGGTATTGATGTCGCTCATGGTTTTTTTCTTGTAGGTTCACCAGATGAAACTGAATCTGATATGCTTGAAAGCTTTCGCTTTGCCGCAAGGTTAAAACTGGACACTTTTGGATTTAATCGTTTATGTGTTTATCGGGGAACACCATTATGGAAAGAATATCTTGAGAGGGGAATTATTGACGATGAGAAAGACTGGCATAAATGGTTCAAGTGCTCCGATATTGATCCAACTATTCTCCCCAGTGAGAGGGTTAACCAAATTCGTATGAAAGGGTATTTGCTTCTATTTGGTTATCGGATTTTATTCAGACCTATCCAAACATTTAAACTCATTCGTAAATTTGGCCGCTATATGAAATATTCAGATATATTACAATTACTTTGGAGCCCCTTCCGCAGAAAGAATCTCACACGTAAACCTGATCTTCCAGCCCGAATGGAGGCAGAAAAACTGGCAGCAACGGTTATTAATACATCATAGAGTTGCTATATTTCATAGCAATAACAACCATCCGGCTAAAACAACAGCTAAGCCGAGAAGGATTGTGGTGGCAACATCCAACTCTTTATATTCCACCCTGGTAATATTATGCAGTGGAACTCTGAAGGTATCCGGTCTTGATAAATATACATTATATGGGGTAATCAAAGTATCATTTATAAAATCGTAGGATTCGCCGACAAGAAAGCGTTTTTCTGTCTTTGACGAATCTGAGAACTCAATACGTATGTCTTTGTTTTCTTCCAAAACCGGTCGTATCTTATCCATCTGTAATAACACGTGGGTACTCTTACAACCGGCCCAAAGGGTTAATAATACCGCAATTAATAATATCGCTTTAATTTTCACAGTATTCCTAATTCACAATTCTTAATTGGGGTAATTTAAACCTCCTTCATCATACTATCAATTCTATCTCAATGGGGTGATGTTCTAATAGCAAGGAAATATCAATCTTCCATTTTAGCCAGCATAGCTTTTGCGGTTTTTTGTTCCGGTTGCAACACTAATACTTTACGATACAGTCCAGCCGCTTTGCCTCTGAAACCCCGTGCATATAAGATATTGGCAAGCGATAAACTGGAGGAGATATTATTAGGATCTACACGCACTTCCTGTTCAAGTTCTTTTGTGACCAGATCCAGCACATCAATCTCATCATACTCCCGACCCAATTTGGGATAATCGAGAAAATATCCCGGATTGATCCGGACAGCTTGTTTATATTGTTCCAGGGCCTGATCATATTTTTCCTGATTTTCATAAAACTTTGCCAATACAATACGAGCCTTTGCAAGACCGGGATTGATCTGCAGTGTTTTATTATAGTAGTAGAGTGCGCTGTCGGGCTGACTCATCTCCTGATAGGTCAAAGCAAGATTAAAGGTAGCCTCATAGAAATTTTTTCTGGTCATCTGTGCTCTATAGAAGCGTGATATCATTTCTTCATAAATACGCTGTTTCTCACCACTATGTTTTAGTTTATTTGCTTCTATCTCCTCCTTATCTAAAAGTCCGTACATCTCCAGAAAATCATCAATGTATTCATCTAATGCAGCCTGTTTATAGACTGTAATACCCATCATAAAATTCACCTCAGGATCATTTGGGAAAACAGCGAGGATATTATTAAACTGGTCAAGAGCACCATTAAAATTATGCATGCGGTAATAGCTCTCCCCTAAGCGCTTCTGCGCCTGGACAAGATCTGCTTCCAGTTTCAGGGCCTGGTTATAATTAAAAATGGCTCGCCGAAAACGATTGGTTGTATAATAAACATTTCCTAATTCATAATATCCACGGCTGTACATGGGTTGCAAATCTATAACCCGGGCAAGATATCCAAGGGCTTTTGAATATTGTTTCATCCGGAGTGCACAACGTCCAGCATAATACCAACCACGGTAATCGAGAGGGCGGCTATCTCTGTAGACGATAAAATCTTCATATGCCTGAGAGTAGGCCCTGTTCTTTAAACGGGTTAGCCCTCTTCCCAGATAGGCAAGTTCAAATGAGGAATAATTTTCGATAATAAAATCGAACTGTGATAGGGCCTCTTCATACATTTCCAGATTGTAATAAGCGGTTCCAAGATTATAATACGCACCCCAAAAAGATGGATCCTCATTGATCGCTGCTTTAAAATTTCGAATTACTGCCTCCATATCGGTATCGCTCCGGGAGTTCTCAATATACCCCATGCAAAAGTATTCAAAAGCCTTCATCGAGTTGGTTATCCGCCGCTCAAATCTTTCAGTCTCACTTTCCGTGAGGGCAATATCAGTCAGACGGATAAATTTTTCAGCCGCATCATCAACAACATCAAAAAATTCCTCATAATCTATTCTATAATGCTCAGAAGAAATCCTGACACCGCCAAAAGCCTGGGCAATCGAAATGTCAACCTCAATCAAGTCGCCCTCCAGATTATATTCACCGCCAATGCTGTAATCCAGGGACCATTCAAGGCCGTTAACGTGAACAGTAGCACTATCGCTCTGCACAAATTTGATCACCGCCTCTTTTTCAACCACTTTATAGGCCGGGATAATCGAGAACTTATTGGCCAGTAAATATTCAAGACCGAAGCCAAGCCAATCTGCATCACCCTCCCCGGATTTATTCTCAAATGGTACGATTCCTATATTCACACTGCGTGGCATATGCCTGACGGCTGCAGGCGCTCTAAAAACCTCCCCGGCCGGAACCTCCTCCGATACCGTACCGTTGATTTTTATTTCCGGCATCAGTAAGCTGCTCTGATCAAGAAACCAGTTCATCGTTTTGTTTGTGGTTAGAAATCTCTCCAGTTGAAGGTTGTAGGACTGGTCCAGTGTAAACCGATAAGTACCCCCTCTTTCAAGCATCAGGGTTAAGATCCCTTCCTGTGAAAAATTGTCTGTCCCTTTACCGGGTTTCCAGTTCATTAGAAAGTCATACACATCGGCAGGTAAGGTATAATTCACTGACTTGATATAGCTTTCTACCTGGGCGGGGGTGAGTTCTGAATTAGCCCTATCCTTTTGGCCATCAATTTTAAGAGCCAGGATTCCACTGATCAGACCCAGGCTTTGGAGTGGCAACTGGCATTTCTGCTGATTCCAGGAAGTTATCATATCCTGCCTTACACTCAGGCTTGCCCTGTAAACCGGTTGTGAATCCATATAAAGAAGTAAGGTCAGGTCATATTTCTCAGGCCAATTAACCGGTTTAACCATTCCCCATATAACCAATCGATCCGGATTTTCATCAGCGCCTGAAAATACCGGATGTGTGGAAGAATAATCTATATTGCCGTTACTGACTTTCTCGTATTGCAGGCTGTAATTGGATACGCCAAAATCACGGAAAGTTCTTTCTATGGCTGGGAACAAAACAGCCCGTTCGATTTCTTGTGATGCATTTATTTGTCTCTCGTAACCGGCATCGATAATGTAAATAAAATTGACAATATTAATTTTAATCTTAGACTGATCATCAATCTCCTTTTCGACAGCCTCAGAAATACCGGGCATGATTAGCCCAACAAGAAAAAGCATCCTGATGACATTTTTGATATTTTGTTGACATTCAAAGAACCGGAGAATATAGCTTGACCGAACCATGTCCTCACCTCACTGTAAATATTATAATTTTATTGAATAGTTAAGCACAACTTAACGGAGGAAAATGTTAAATATTATTATGATTCTATTTAATATAATGATACATCAATAGTTTTTCAGACATGTGCGCTAAAGCACTGTCTTAATAATTATTTTTTTTACTCATATTTTAGAAAGTATAATAGAGAAAAGCAGTGAATAAATGCAAAATAAAAGTATTGATGATGAGAGGCAAGAAAAAAATGGGCAAAAATAAGATCAATTTGATATTTTTTTAAGAATTTGACGTAATTTGATGATTGAAAGTGGTTTTTCAAGTAAGTCAACTGCACCAATATGATGAATCCGCGTATAAAGGTCTTGAGTTGGCGTGCTGCTGATTATGATCATGGATAGATTACAGGCTATATTTTTTATTTTTGCGATCATCGCCAATTGCTCTGCTGCGGGACAGGGACTCGAACCCCGGCTACCTGGGCCAGAACCAGGCGTCCTACCACTAGACGATCCCGCAATGCGTTAAAATTAAATATATACACCATGAAAATCAAGATCGTAGATAAATCACCCACCCCTCAGAGGACCTAAGTAATCTTCCGGAAATTCCTGTTGGGACAATTCCCAATTCCAAATTCCATATCACGTATCACGAATCTCCTATCTAACATCCCCCTACCCCTCCTTCGGCTTCGCTCAGGACAGGCTCTTTTCTAAGGGGAACAGATCTCAGCGTAATATGACTAGCTTCTCAATCACTTCCTTCAGTTCCGTTTCATTCTTTACGATAACCTTATAAAGATAGACACCATTAGCCATAATATCCCCATCATCATCACGGCCATCCCATGAATAATAGTTAAAGCCGTCGGCCGGAGGCGACATGCTCTCCATCGAACGTACAAGGCGGCCGGTTACGGTATATACCTTGATCAAAACCTCCGTGTCTAATTCTGAACCGAGCAACTGGAAAGTGAAACTTGTTTCATCACTGAATGGATTTGGATAATTAACCACATTTTCTAAGACCAGACCCTCGGCGTCTACTACCTGAAAAGTAATTTCCTCGCTG
>SDBT01003731.1_pt1 | contig 26207 bp, 22 predicted proteins | sample 2277101 | NCBI WGS metagenome assembly SDBT01 (sample SAMN10404973, study PRJNA504765) | marine sediment metagenome | isolation source: marine sediment core GS10_PC15, 103 cmbsf | place: Arctic Ocean: Southern Knipovich Ridge | collected 2010 | reverse complement strand
GACATAGCTGTTAAATATGGTATGCCTAAAGAGGTGATTCAGGCGATAGAAGTTTCACATGAGGGCTCTGGTGGTCCCAAGAGTGCCATAGATTTTATCTCAATGGCTGCGGATGCTATTTCTGCCTCTAGACCAGGTGGACGCCGCGAGAGTGTTGAGCAATACATTAAAAGATTGTCAGATTTGGAGAATATTGCCACTGATTTTCCTGGTGTAGCTCAAGCTTATGCCATTCATGCTGGTCGCGAAGTAAGAATAATGGTTATTCCGGAAGAAATTGATGATTTGGGAATCAAAAAATTAGCTAAAGAAGTAGCCCAAAAAATAGAGAAAGACATGACTTATCCAGGAACGGTTAAGGTTAATGTCATCAGAGAACTTAGGGCCGAAGATATAGCTAAATAATTTTTGTGATACAATTCAAATGTTCATGAAACACCCACCCGAGCTATTAGTTCCTTGTAAAAAGGCAGCTCGGGTACTTTTCTTGTGTTAATATGTAACTATAATCTCTATTAGGAGGGAATAAATCGTTGCTTTTGCAACACTATTCCCACTCTCCCTTTCCCTCTGGTCTGTAATCTCTTTTTGCAAAACCAGAGGGATCCTTTTTTATAAGATACAGAGATTTTTGTTTAAAGTAATGTTGATATTAGGCAGTTAACATGGTATGTTAACCCTCTTGTTAAACCATATGTTTATCCCCTATCCTAGTAATTGTTGTATCTATTAAATATATTTGTAATGCTTAATATCAAAAAAATTACTTTGCCTAATAAATTACGGATAATAACTGTGCCGATGAAATCTACAGAAGCAATCACAGTAATTATTATGGCGCGGGCTGGATCTCGGTATGAAACTAAAGATATCAATGGAATTGCTCATTTTTTAGAGCATATGTTTTTTAAAGGTGGGGAAAGATACCCCACTCCTAGATTAGTAGCTGAAGCTATTGATAGTGTGGGCGGATCATTTAATGCTTTTACAGGTGAGGAGTATGCCGGTTATTACATTAAAGTAGCTAAAGAAAAGATAGAATTAGCCTTTGATGTGCTGTCTGATATGTTATTGAATGCTAAATTTGATGCTGAAGCTCTAAATCGTGAAAGAGGAGTAATTTTAGAAGAATATAATATGTACGAAGATACTCCCATGGCGTTAATCCAAGATTTGTTTACCCAAGTTTTATTTGGTGATCAGCCGATAGGTTGGCCAGTAATTGGTAAAAAGCCTGTTATTAATTCTGTTAAGCGAGAGGATTTTATAGCTTATCAAAATAGATATTATACAGCGTCGAACATTGTGGTATCTGTGGCCGGCAATACAACTTTAACTGAAGTTAAAAAATTGGCTAAAAAATACTTACCGTTTAGAAAATCTGGCATAAAAAATATGCCACTTTCCTATTCTGCAGCCAGATCTAAACCTAGTAAAAAAATAAAGGTAGTACATAAGAAAACAGAACAGGCCCATTTTCAATTAGGAGTACCTTTGTTTGGAGCTCTACACCCCGATAGATATGTTTCTACCGTTCTAGCTGTTATCTTGGGCGGCGGGATGAGTTCAAGGCTGTTTACAAGCATCAGAGAGCGTCAGGGATTAGCTTATTATGTAGGAGCTAGTGCAAATCACTATACCGATACTGGATATTTTGTAGTACGAGCCGGAGTAACCGTTTCTAAGATAAATTTAGCCATTAAAACTGTTCTTGATGAATTTAAAGAAATATCTGCAGAGCTAGTTACTCAAAAAGAACTCAAAAAAGCTAAAGAAAATATGATTGGGAATATGGTGCTAAAGGTCGAAAGCTCAGATGCTGTAGCTACAGGTGTAGCTAGTATGGAGCTATTATTTGATAAAATTGAAACTATCCCTGAGATTAAGCGAAAAATCAGAGCTGTGACAGCTAAACAAATTCAAAATTTAGCCAAGCGAATATTTAAAGATAATAAGTTAGCTTTAGTGGTAATCGGACCTTATAAAAACGATAAAAACATAAAAACTGCATTTAATCTCTAAAAATCTAAAAACATACACTTAATAACAGAGGAGAATTTCCCTTCTCTGTTATAATATATCCAAATATAATATTAATTTTTAAATTTTATGGAAAAAGAACGAAGTTTTGTGATGATTAAGCCTGATGGAGTTGAAAAAGGCTTAACAGAAGAAATTATTAATAGATTAGAATCGGCTGGTTTAACTATTGTTCAAAAAAAAGAGCTTGTGCCTACAAAAGAGATGATTTTACAACATTATGCTGATTCTGAAAGCTGGTATCGTTCCGTAGGTACCAAAACTATCACTAGTTATGAAAAAATGGGATTAGACATAACTAAAGTTTTTGGCAAGGAAGATCCAGTTGTAGTGGGCAAAACAATCAGAAATTGGCTTGTGGATTACATTACTTCTGGTCCGGTTGTGGCTATGATTGTAGAAGGTCCAGAAGATATGATTAAAAAAATTAGAGAATTAGCTGGCAATACTAATCCAATTGAAGCAGAAAAAGGGACTATTAGAGGTGATTTTAGCACCGATTCTTATGAAATAGCTAATAATGAAAACAGATCTGTGCGCAATATAATTCATGCTTCTGAATCCCCTGAAGAAGCTGAACGAGAAATTGCCATCTGGTTCCCAGATATAGCTTAAAGCAGTGGATATTATCCTTTCCTAAACTATAAAACTCTTGCATCTAGAGCTAGTTTTTTGATATATTTTAAGTATCTTTGACAACACAAATCACAGAAAAGGAGGTTATTAAGCAATGACTGATTCAGATCAGATTGGAGATAATGCCAATAGTGCTCCAGTGGCATCTCTTCAAGAATCCACAGGTAAACCATCAATGGCAATCGTATTGTTTTTTGTAGGCATACTTGTTGGAATGATGAGTACAATACTTATCATATATCTGGTACGCGACTCATGTATGTCTGGTGTCGTTGTTGTGTATGATGATCATCAGATTGTTACAGATCAAGCAAAAGCGGTAACACACAATACTTTAGATCTCAATGATGAATATCGAATATTCATCATTGACGAATCTATCCCGGTGGAAGAGATCACTATTTATCACTATGGGATGGTTGTTGATTACGAATCAGCTTCAATTCCAAACCATACTTTAATCTGGTGGCGCAAAAAAGATCCTCAGTAAATTCACTGTCCCAATAATCATATCTAACCCATTTGATGACGCTATTTAAAGCCCGTAAGCTAATAAGCTAAAACGGGTTTTTTCTTTCTACAAGCTATTTTTTAATGGTTCTGCTGTACAGCAGAACCATTGAGTTTTGTTTATTTTAAGTCTGTTTTTGTCTAGATTCCCACCTTTGTTCTGCTAAACAGCAGAATGGTAGCGAAGATAATAAATAATTTATTACTAGAGCAGATAATTTGAGTTATCCACATAAAGGATTTGACAGGAATCCCCTACTGTTTGTAATATATATTAGTCTTTGAATGCAGTAATTATTATTTTTGACCCAACACCTGTGTTCCGAGGCATTTACTCAGGGAAGTTCTTTAAAAATTTATATATTAAAAAATCATCTAAATCCCAATTGGTTTTGAACTCTATAAAAAACCTGAAATTAGATGATTTACTTAACAGATTGTTTAAATTACCAATAATGTGTTGGATGAAATCTTATTTTATCCACTATTTGAGCTTTTAGAATTATTGAGTAATATGCGATATGTTTGTTAATAAGCTTTTTGCAATAAAATAACCCAAAAGACTTTGGAGATTGTGGATAGCATTAAATGCACAGTAAATTATCTTGTCACGAAGGTTTGCTTTGTGGCAACCCCAAAATAATTTACTTGTGTGCAATCGGCCCCGATATAAAAATCGGGGCCTATTTTTATGCAGATTTTTATTTAAAAAAGGGTTGACATGGGGTATCAACCCCACACCAATAATCAGCTTCTATAAACAATTTTAGGGTTGACATGGGGTATCAACCCCCTATTAAAATTCGGATTTTGTGTTATAAAGATATGCTTATTTAGACATCTGTCTAAATAAGAGGTTCGAACCGGTTTTAGGTACTTAACACCCCATGTTAACCCCCGGACCTATTTTCGTGTTGTGCCATGTTAACCCCTACCTAATACCCCATGTTAACTACCTATTTATATATATACATACCCAGAGCTTAAAATTAGCGCCGAATGTTGACCCGTATTAACCCTAGTTGACAAGGGTTGACACCCCATGTTAACCTAAATTTAGTGAGGGTTAACACCCCATGTTAGGTACCTAAAACCACTTCGAACCTAAAATGCCTAAATTGAGTAGCAATTTACTATCATTACATACATAATTTATTATATTGTCAATAACTTAACCCCCCATGTTAACCCCATGCCAAAAAACCGCTACCATAACCAATAATAGACTTGACACCCTATGTTAACTCTTGACAAAGCTAAAAAAATGGTGCGAAAAGCAAAAGGCTCACAACAGCCCGAAAATGTTCAAGTAATTTCGCTAGAAGACCAACCTAAAATTAGTGGTGACACTCATAGCCTTTCGGAAGTGGCCAGACATCTAAAAGTGTCTGAAAATCGGATTCGTCACTGGGAAAAGTCATATAACCAGATATTATCTAATCATAGAAATCAATATAATCACCGGATTTTTACTGATATAGATGTAAAAGCTTTAGAAAAAATTAAATTTCTCCAAGATTCAGGTTTATATACCAAGCAGGGGATTGTTGCCAGGTTAAAATCCAAAATTAAAGACACTCCAGATGACATGGGTGGTGATAAGGAGTATCGCCAAAAGTTACTGATAGCGCTCAACACTTTGGCTACAGAGATAAAAGGTTTGAGAAGGGAAGTCCGAGAGGATTTGCAAAACAATTTGCGAGGCGAAATAGAACATTTGGCATTATTGCTGTTTCCACCTAAGAAAGAAAAAAGATTCTGGTGGAAGTTCTGGGAGAAGTAGTTTTGTTACCTGTCATCTTAAACTTGATTCCCTGGCCGGACAGGCAGGATTTATAGATTCCGGATCAGAGTCCGGAATGACGAGGGAATGGGAAGTTTTACATATTATGATAAAAAAGATATCAAAAAATACAAAAAAGTGGCACTGGACAGATTATTTTAAATCAAGCCAGCTTAAATTAGATAAAAACCATCCCAAGCCCACAGTTTTTGTGGCCATGAGTGGGGGAGTCGATTCATCTGTTACGGCATATCTGTTAAAAGAAACAGGTTATCAGGTGGTGGGGATGTTTATGAAGAACTGGTCTTATCCTATCAAAAGCATTAAAGAGTGTCCCTTATATCAGGATTATCTAGATATGGTTAGTGTTTGTAAATTTTTAGATATACCTTATCAGGTAGTATCTTTTGAAAAGGAATACAAAAAACGGGTGATAGATGATTTTTTTAAAGATTATAGAGCTGGAGAAACCCCAAATCCAGATGTTTTGTGCAACAGAGAAATAAAGTTTGATTTATTTCTTAAAGAAGCTATCAAAAGAGGGGCAGATTTGATAGCTACTGGCCATCATATTCGCTCCAGAAAAGATAAAAAAGGGATTTTCCAGTTATTAAGAGGTAGAGATCCCATAAAAGACCAAACATATTTTGTTTATCCTATAACTCAAGAACAACTATCTAAATCTATTTTTCCGATAGGTAAATATATTAAATCTGAAGTCAGAAAAATAGCTATAGAAGCTAATTTACCTACGGCTACCAAGCGAGATAGCCAAGGAATTTGCTTTATTGGTCGGATTGATGCCAAAGATTTCCTAAAAACCAAGCTGGAACAGAAGAAAGGAGATATAGTTGATAAAAATGGCCAAAAATTAGGCGAACATGAGGGTGCTTGGTTTTACACTATAGGCCAGAGACGCATAGAAGGCTTGTCGGGCACAATTAAACCACTCTATGTGGTTGCGACCGATGTCAAAAAGAATTTGGTGGTTGTAGGAGATGATAAAGATACCTACAGTAAGGTTGCTAGAATTAAATCACTGTATTTAATTAACTCTAAAACGCCTCAAAAAGATTTAATAAATCAGAAATTTAGGGTTAAATCTAGATATACACCAGAATTAAGCTCTGGAACATTGAAGAAAGATAAAAAAGGAGCTTATTTTGAATTTTCTAAACCAGAGAGAGCTATAACTCCCGGTCAATCTCTAGTTTTATACAAAAATCAGATTTGTATAGGCGGGGGAGTCATAAAAAGTGCTAATTTGTAACAAACCTAGTGAAGTTGCGATGTAAGGGATGGATAAACATATGGCACAACCAGATGAATCAGATATTCAGGCGCTAATTAAGCGCATTCAACAAGGCGAATCAGATTTATTTGGTCAAATCTTTGACATATTTGCCGATCGGATATTTAGATTTGTATATTTAAAGATAGGGGACAGAGAAAATGCTAAAGATTTAGCATCAGAGACTTTTTTAGGGGCTTTCCAGAGCGTTAACAGATATAAACCACAGTCTAATACCAAATTTTCAACTTGGTTGTTCTCGATAGCTCACAAAAAGATTGTAAATTACTATAGATGGCAAAAAAACAGAAAAACTATAAGCCTGGAAAAGATTTCTGCCAATTTGGTTGATAAATCAGAATCGAATCTGGATAAAATTAATAAAGAACAGCAACATCAATTAATTATTGAATATTTACATAAATTACCTGAAAATTTACAAGAAATTTTAATACTTAAGTTTATAGAAGAGCTAGATTATTCAGAAATTCAGCAAATTACAGGCAAAAAACAGGGGAATATCAGAGTTTTATTGCATAGGGGAATAAAAAAACTTAGAGAAGAATTACAAAAGGATGGATATGAATTTTAATCGACAAGATAAAAAAATTATCAAACTTTTTAAGCAGTTAAAAGAAGAATTTTTGCTTACCCAAACAGAAAAATCAGACGTTAAAGCTCAAATTTATAAAAAAATTGATAAACTTAATATATCTGTAACAAAACCAGAGTATAAACGATATAGTGTATGGTCATATAAACTAAATTTTAAAGGAGTAATTATGCCACTTGTACCTATAATTTTGGCAATACTTATAGCTGGAGGAGTTGGAACAGCTGCTTTAGCAGACAATGCCAATCCAGGAGATACTTTATTTGGATTAGATCAATTTATGGAGGATTTCCAGGAAAACTGGCCTATGTCTCAATCTCATAAAGCTAAGTTTTTCGCGGGATTAAGTGAAGAAAGGGCTCAAGAGCTGATGGCCTTAAAGGGTATGGATCCCGAGGAACTTAATGAAAAGAAAAGAGAACGTTGGGAAAGACACCAAGAAGATGCAGTAAGTAGATTGGCAGCTAGTATAGAGAAGGTAGAATCTGTACAAGAAAGATTCCAAGAAAAAATAGATTCCACTGATTTAGAAGAGCAAAAAGAAGTTTTCCAGAAAGTTATAGATCATCTAGAAGCGGTAAAGGCTAGAAGGGAGACTAAGCTTAACGAGATAGAAAGTGGCGAAGCCCCTGGATTAAGAGGTTTTCCTATTCGTCAGCATATTAAGAATTGGAAAGGTATGTCTAAAGAAGAAATAGCCGAGATTAAGGCGCAAGTTAAAGAAGATTTTGGCGAAATAATGGATGATTTTAAGACTCGCATGAAGCAGTTTAAAAGAGGAGAAAAACCAATCCAAAATGATAATGGTGACGACGAAGATGAGACAGATGAAGACGAGGATGAAGCAGACGATTCAGATGGTGACAACGAAGATAATGAATAAAATTTAATTAATTATTTAATTACTAAAAAAGGGGTCTAAAAGGTTCCTTTTTTAATGTTTATATTGTTTTATTATGGATTTTTAAGTAGAATTTAATAGTTAAAATATGATTTATAACTATTCATCTATTGATGAGGTATTGTCAAAAAACACTAAAAAGTCATCGCTGTATTATTAACTCCCAGAGCTGTGAAACTGTTACTTGTGTAACAAAATCACAACTTTTTCGTTATATTTAATGTTAAACAATAATGCCATCTTTACATCTTAACCGAATTGAAACTCCGCCAAAGCTGGTAAATCAAGCTTGCAAGGGCAATACTAAAGCCTTTGGAAAGATTTATGAACTTTGGGTTGATAGCATTTATCGGTTTACATACTTAAAAACTAAAAACGAAAGTGTCGCTGAGGATATTACTGCTGAAGTTTTCCTAAAAGCTTGGAAGGGATTAAAAACTTTTAAGCTTAAACGCGACATTAAATTTTCTACCTGGCTTTTTGCTATCGCTCGCAATACAATTATTGATTACTATCGGACCACTAAGCAGGAAATTTCTTTCGAGAGTCTACCAGAAATAGTTGATCCCGAAGGAGATATAGACTTATATCCAGAACAGACTAAATTGCGACTAGCGTTAACGAAATTAAAGCCAGAATACAGACAGGTATTAGAACTTCGCTATATTGAAGACATTCACATTTCGAAAGTGGCTCAGATCATCAAGAAAAAGGAGGGGAATGTCAGAACTTTAACCAATCGTGCACTTAAAAAATTAAAAGAAATACTTAAGTAAAGTAGTTTTCCTAAGGGTTCCTTATAAAGAATTTTTGGGAGATGGGGGCGATAAAAAATTTTCGAACCGTATCTCAAAAATTTATATAAGGAATTTTTTATAAGTGAAAACTGATCAATTCGACAATTTAGAAGACAGCTTAAGAACTCTTAGTAAAAGAGCTGATTTGTCGTTGAGCAAGAAACAATCTATTAGAGATAAAATTTTTAGATCTATTGGTCAAATAGAATTAGCTGATGCAATTGTGCAGGGCGAACAGAAGGCAACCATAGCTGTATCTTTACAATATTTAAAAAAAGCTTTAATACCTCAAAAATTAACTTTTTCTATACCCATTACATTAGCTGTAGTAGTGTTTGTCTTTATTACTTCAATTGTGACTGGTGCTGTGGCTCAAAATTCCGGTCCGACCGACACCCTTTTCCCAATTAAAAAAGTTTTAGAAAGGATTGAGCTGGCTTTTATTAGTAATCCTATTAGTAAGGCAGAAGTTAGTCTAAACATAGCTAATGAAAGATTAAAATATTTAGAGACCTCTGTGACTCAAGAACAATCTTTAGATAAAGTTCTTAAAGAATCTCAGATAGCTTTAGTAAGTGCCAAAAAAGCTCTTAATCGAGTACAGAACATAGATGATAATCAAGATAATCAAGAAGATATATCTGGTCTCATTGAGCGTTTTAGCATTCTTTTAAGTGATCAGAGGGATATTTTAAACAATATTGAAATTGAGGATGAAGCAGAAAATGATGAAATTAAGCAAACAATTATAGCAATCAGAGGGGTTTTAGATGAAGATATTAATCAAAAACCAGAAGGGGATGGAGATTCTGTTCAGGATAATGTAGTGCCATCTGTTGTTATTTCTATGCCCAGCATAGAAGAACTACCAGCTTTAACTGAACAACTCCCATTAGAGGGATACCATAGATTAACTGGCCGTATTGGTACTGCTTATGGCGCCCCGGCAATTTTTGTTGGCAGTGAATATTATAAAGCGATATCGTCTCCCATTGATTTGAATCAATATATTGGTTACGAAAATATAGAGTTGGGCGGGGACATTTCTGATAATCAAATTACAGTTTATCGAGTAGTGATAAATGGAATTGTTCTGGCAAATTTATTGCCGGATAAATAACTTTGAAATTAATCAGTCTTCCTGGTATTAAATTTCAGGAAAATCTTTGTTTTAGGACCGAGGGCATAGTATAAATTAAAATCAATTTGTCTGCTCAAAATAAAGATGAAACTCTTGTAGCTTTTAAGTATTGGGATCCGATACTGAAGAGTGAAAGAGAAATAGCAATACAAAAGAAATTATATAAATTTAAAATTAGGTTTAAACGCAAATATGTCTAGAAATTTTAAAAAAATGACTCGCGTTGTGTCCTGGTTTATGACTTTAGCCGTAGCAATGGCATTTGCCTTGCCGGTTGATGCAATTGAGTTTTTCTCAACTCCTTTGCGTTACCAATGGGTAAGTCAATCGGGGACACTTTCTGCGGATGGTACAGCTCATGAGTACAATGTACAGGCTGGCGATACAGTCAGTATGAGCTTGACCATCAAAAATCGTTCTATCGACGCCGCAGCCAAAGTTATGTATGGTGTACCTCCTGGTGGAAATCTTCTTCCGGAAGAGGCGCCATATCGTGGAGCCCATGAATTAAGGGTTGGTGTTAAGAACGATGAAATTCTCAGTTGGGTTGATTCTTCTAGTTTCTATGAGAATCCTGACGGAGATAATAACCGCTTTGCGGTTTATAATGGCGTAGATGCCAATTATGGTGATAATTTAACTTTCACCTGGGATCTTAAGATTGCTGCCAGCGCAACTGATGGCGTCTATGATCTCTATACTGGTTTGGTAAGAGAATTTGACGCTTGGGCTCGCCAAGTTAATGCTTCAGGTGCCTTATTAGGCAGTGGAGACATTTTCTGGAGGTTCAATGTTGGTGATGTATCAACACCTTCCATAACAGGTGCTTTGAATGTCAATGCTCTTTCCACAACGCCTCCTGCTAACTTGGTACCTAAAGGTGGTAATGCTAACTTTACCAAGTTCAGTTTGACTGCAGCAGCTGGTACCACAGTTAAAATTACTAAATTATGGGTTACTCGTGACGGTCTCTCTACTGATGATGAAGTTGAGAATGTCAAAATTCTTGATGCTAATTTAATTCAGCACGGAGGTACCGCAGGTGGTTTCAATTCCAATCACAAGGCCCAGATTTACTTCTCACCGGCCTTGGAAATCACCGGAACAATGGACTTTTACATTAGAGCTGGTTTTGACAGTACTAATGCGAGCGTAACCCACACAGCTAGATTAGGTGTTAAGGAAAACGCTGATATTGTGTCTGATGCTACTTCTGTAGCTGGTGCCCCAGTTTGGGGTAACTATATGACAGTTATTGATGTAACCATTGGCTCGTTAACTCTAAAGGAAGACGGATCAATGACTGATTCCACTCCGGATGTGGGTGACACCAATGTAATAGTCAATACCTTCAAGCTGGTGAATGACAGCAGTACAGAAAATATTGTGGTTGAGCAGATTACAGTCAATAAATCTGGCTCGGCTGAAGCTAACGATACTGTCAATATCGAGCTTTGGGATGTAACTAATAATGTCTCTATTGGTGAGATGGCTAACTGGAATGCCAGCAGTAAAGCAGTATTCCCAGTGAATATCACTATCAACAAGGGTAAGACAATTCGTTACCGGATTCAGTTAGATATTGTTGATGGTTCCAGTTTGACTGCTAACGTCGACTTGGTAGATGGTTCGGATGTGCTGATCTTTGCCAAGGGTCTGATATACGGTTACTATATTACCCCGGCTTGTGTTGCCGCTACGGACTGGACACTTGATTCCGGTACTGGTGGTACTAATAATAAAGGTCAAGGTGATAAGAACCAGACCATTAATGCCGGTACTATTACAATTAGTAAAAGTGCTAGTACTCCGGCGACTGGTAATATAGCTGTTGCTAGTGATATTAAACTTGCTACCTTCGACTTCGATATCCGTGGTGAGGAAATGCAGTTTACAGCTGTAGATATTGACTTCAAGCTGTCCGATGCGGGCGGCAGTACAGCGATTACCTATGCTGATTTGACTAATGCCGTTCTTTTGGATGCAGCTGGCAATATCTTAGCTGGTCCGGTTGATGGTGAGGCGGTAGTCTCTGACGATGGTACTTATGATGAAGGTACGTTTGATTTTAATGATACCTTCACTCTGTTGCCAGGTGTTCAGGAAGTCTCTATCACTACTGATCTCGGTACTGACTTTGAGGCTGATGACACCGTTCAAGTTACTATTGCCGTAGCGGCTGACGTAACTGCTAAAGGTTTGCAGACTGGTAATTCAATTACCCCGACTGTGACTGGTGCGACTGGTAACGAACAGACCATTAAAGCTGGCGCCGTAGTGATGCGGACATTAGCTAGCCCACCAGGTGGCAATGTGATTAAAGGTGCAACTGACTTGACTTGGGCAACCTTCTCCTTAGATGCTTCAGCATCTGGTGAGGATGTCTTGGTTTCGTCTATTACTGTTGGTGATGATGTAGGTGCATCAGGCAACATGTCTAATCTGGATAACGCTGAATTATGGGCGGATCTGGATGGCAACGGCAGTTTTGAGACCAAAATCTCTGAGACTGAACAGCCGGATGGTGCAATAGGGGTTGATGATACTCATGCTTTTACCCTGACTGAGAGCGTCCGGATTGTTAAAGGTGGCTTTATTAAGTTCATCTTTATGGCCGATCTGGCCGCCGCCGCCATTGCTGGTGCTACAGCTACACACGCTTTCACCCTTGATGCTGCTACAGTAACTGGGGTAGGTATTACTGCTACAGGTGCTGATACTGGCAGCGACATCACCGAAACGGATGATGATGCCTCTGGTGGCATACTGGTAGTGGCAGCTGTCGGTTCGGTTACAGTGGCTCTTGACGGCTCAACTCCATCGAAGTCAATTATGCTGGCTAATACTAGTAATAATGTACTAGCCAAGTTCAAACTGACAGCCCTGGACGAAGCCTTCATAATGGATAAAGCTACAATACTCTTAGCTGATTGGGGTTCATCACTTAGTCAGTGGGATTCTATCAGCAAACTAACAATTGAGTATCCGAAGGAAGACGGCACTATTGCTACCAAAGATGTTTCACCAAGCACCGTCAGCGCGCTATTTGATAACATTGCTATGTACATTCCTAAGAATGACAGTGCGATATTGACGGTAAAGGCTGACTTCTTCCAGATTGCTACTCAATCAGCTGACTTCGGTGATCAGATTGAAATTGGCTTTGATGCTGATTCAACTGGTTTTAACTCGATTGGTCAGGACTCTGGTACAGCTGATACTGACTGTGGTAATGACACCACAGCCAAGACTCATGTCTTGCATAAGACATTAATTACCGTAACACCTGATAATGCTGGTCTTAGCTCAGTGTTGGTTCCTGGTTCAACAACTACCTTGTATCAGTTCAAAATAACAGCTGATAGTGCTGGTCCAGCTGCTCTTAAGCGGCTTACCTTCCAGGTTAACCTGGCAGATAACGGCACTACCACTTCTACTGTTGATCTCGGTGGTTTCACCATCGTTAAAGATGGCACTGATCTAACTGCCAGTGATGCTTCAATTGCCGGTGTCTCCGGTACTGCAGATAATACTTCAGATGTAGCTCGGGCCACAATGGAAGGCAAGGGGACTAATGATATCGAATCTGACGCTGACGGACAGGTAACCACCTGGGTCAACGTGATGTTTGGCGATACCCCAACTGCCGATACTGAAGAGACCATTGCCGCTGGTGATACTACTGTTTGGAAGTTCCGTGGAACTTTTGGCGCTGGCTTCTCAGCATCTGATGATGATAGCGTTACTATTGAGCTATTAGGTGATACTACATTGCCTGATGATGGTGCTTTCTATTTGGTCGACAATGATGCAACTGCATCTGAAGAGGCTATTGTTTTGCAAACAGAAGCTGGAGTTTCTGATCTAGCAGACATAGAGTTTATCTGGTCAGATATATCTGGTTACGACTACACCAGTAACTTCATAATCCACAGTGCCAGCTTCACCAACAATAGCGTTACTGAAACATCATCTGGTGACTGGGCTAATGGTGCCTACATCAAGAACTTCCCATTAGGCACTCACAGCTTAATTGCTTAATTCTGATTTTCTAGAAATTCTCTCAGGGGGCTCAAGTTTGAGCCCCTTGAGTATTGGGGAGTAAATTAGGTTAGAATATAAATATGAAGAATATAAAGGATAAGATAAAAGCCTTATTTAGCCACAAAACAACATCCCTAGCTCTGATTGGGATTTTGATTATTATTGGAATAGGAGTAGTTTTGATACTTACTAAAGCGAATGATTCCAGTATTATGGTGTCAGATTATAAGACATCATCTGCTACTTCTGTGGCTATGGAGTTATATTCAGCAGGCAAGCTGAGGGAAGCTGAGGCTGAGTATCGCGAAATCGTGGCCAGTAATCCTAGAGATTTTGTAGCCTGGAATGGCTTGGGCAATACTCTTAGAGACCTCAAAGATGCTGTTGGGGCCGAGGAGGCCTATCTACGAGTAATCAATATTAAACCCAGGTTTGAATTTGTTTATCGTAATTTATTAACGTTATATCTAATGTGGCCGAAGTCAGAGGAAATACCAGCCAAGCTGACCGACTTTGATCCATTAATTACCAAAGGCTTAGCGGCTAATAGAACCTCTGTTCAGATTATTGGTGCGGCCATCAAATATTATCAACAACAAGGTAATACAAATAAAGTGCAGGAACTGGAGCAACAGCTCTCTGCCCAGTAGTTAAACAAGGTTGCAATTATGATTAATAGATTAGTTAAATTATGTCACTTTTATATAAAGTCATTGGTACGACGGTTTAAGGTGTGGCAGCTTGCTGCTATTATTACCGCCATTATAGTGACTGTGGCGCTATCGCCAGGTTTGTTGCGGGCTATACCTGGATATTTTATCCCTTTGGGGCAATTATCCCGTATGGCTGGTCTGGCGCGGCAGGAGGGAGATAATCGTACTGCCTTGCGCTTGTATCAAACTATTTCTAATCGTGCTTCAGAGATGGATTTCAGCTCCAACTACGAATTAGGCAATCTCTATAGCAAAATGGGCAAATGGAATTTAGCCGAGCGCTATTATCTGAAAGCTGCATCTAACCCAGCAGCTCCTGGGTCTGTATTTTATCAACTAAGCGATCTTTATCTTAAACATTTACCAAATAAGGGAGATAGATTTGTGGCGTTAATATTTGCCAAAATGGAGGATGAAAGAAAAGGGGATTCTGGCTTAGCAGTGATATTGGCTGCATATTATCGCGAATTGGGTGATAAGAAAAATGCTCTGCTCTGGTTTAAACAGGCAGCCAGCCTAGAACCTGATGATGCAGAGATTAATAGCGCTATTGAAGAACTGGAAGCAAAATGAAGTGGTTAGATTTTTTACGCATTACCGACGGCAATTGGATTACTAATCTAGCGCTGTGGGTAATTTTACTGTTGCCCATAATTGTCTATGCTGATATTGCCTATCCTTTTGAATTCGGCCGATTTCTGATGTTTATGTTCGTATTGCCAGTGCTGTTCTTTGGAATCCTGATTGAGCGGCGCTGGCAAGCTACGCGGGCATGGTGGCGCTCGCCATTGCTGTGGCTGACTTTGTTATGGTTAGCAGTATGCTGGCTATCTGCCATATTTGGTGTTAATTTCTACCGCAGCTTTTGGGGGTCAGTAAGTCGAAGCACTAGCTTACTGTGTGTTAGTGGTTTGGCGGTTTTGTTTGTTTCACTTCTTATGGTGATACGTCGAATGGAGCATTGGCTAAAAATCTTGGCGATTATGAGCTGGGTTGGGGGCATATCAGCTGCTGTTGCTGTTTTACAAAAGCTGGGTATTACCTTGATCTATCGCATGTCGATTGGAGAACGAATCGGTGGGCTGATTGGGAATCCCATTTTCTTCGGCATGTTTTTACTGCTTACTTTTTTCCTGGCAGTGTATTTCTTTTTACGAGGGCGAGGATGGGTGCGCTGGCTGTCATTAGTTAATATATTATTGCAGGCAACAGCCATTATACTGACAGCCTCTCGAGGTCCATTTTTAGGCTGGATAGTTGGATTGCTAATCTTTGGGTTGGGTTGGTTGTATCTAAAACAACCATCAAAAAAACAGTTATGGGGAATAGGTGGGTTAATTGTGTTATTTGGAGTTGTGGCAGGAGGAATGTTGACATGGTTACCGATGGGACAGCGTCTTCTCCAAATTGGATTGAATAATATTACTGTTCAAACTCGTTTACTGACATGGAGTATTAGCTGGCAGGCCTTTTTAGCGCGTCCATGGCTGGGATATGGGTGGGAAAATGTGGAAAACGCTTTTAATAAATTTTATCAATCAGGCTTGGATGTTTTTGGTATAGGGCAGACTATTGTAGATAGAGCTCATAATTTTTTCTTTGATCAATTGCTTATCAATGGGGCGGTAGGGGCAGTAATAATGCTAATTTGGATTGTTGTTTGTATGGTTCTTTTAATTCGCCGGCTGGCTAGCGATGCTCGACAAACGAACAACCACTCAATTTTAGTTTTGACTTTACTAGCTACTGGCGGGGCCTATTTGGTATCGCAGTTCACCGCTTTTGATGTAGTGATGACTTTGTTGTATGGGTTCCTTCTCTTGGGTGTTACTGTTTTTCTTACCTCACCGTCATTAATACAACCAGTCAATATTCATTGGCTTAGATTGTTCCCTCTTATTTTAATACTACCAATTCTTTTGTTAGATATTCGCTATTTGGCTCCGGCTTTCCCGGCTGCAAAGTATAGCATATTAGGTGATCGAGCTTATAAGACAGGACATTACTCTGTGGCTGCGCAGTCATATAATCGTGCCCAGCACTATCCTAATCCATATCTTTATTTTCTATTAATAAAGTTTCCTAGTTTTAGCCGAGTATATGCCATTAATTTAATTAATCAACAAGAGTATGCTCTTGCAGAAGGCTACATCCATAATGGATTAGGCGTATTAGATAAGATTATACAGGTGAGTCCTGATAATCCAGGCCGTTTGCTAGAGAAACCTATCTCATATATGCTGCTATTTTTCATTCACACTGACCAGCCTCAGTATTTAGAAAGGGCCAGAACAGAATTTGATAGCTTAATTAAGGCTAATCCAAATCGAGGGTATCTTTATCTAAACTGGACACGAGTGCTAATGGATTTTGATTTATTTGACGAAGCCTATGCGTCACTTAATCGGGCGGCTAATATGACTTCTCCTCCGCGAGAACTAGAATTTTGGCGTGCCATACTTGGAATACGATCTGGGTGGGCTAGTTCAGCAGAGATTTTGGCAGACCTGCGGCAGGCGACTAATCGGACCATCGAGTTGACGACCGGTGACCAGCCTTCGCTAAAGTTAGCAGTTAATTATCTGATTGGAGCGGGAGATTTATTAACAGCCGAGTATTACCAGGCAGAAATCGTAGATATTGTTAGAGTAGTTTCTGAGGCGGTAACTGAAAGAGTGGCCCTCGCCACCATCTATGCTAATTTAGGCAAGTTTGATTTGGCAGAAGAGCAGGCTCGTGAAGTACTCAAGCTTGATCCTAAGCAAGCGGAAGTAGTTGAAGAATTTTTGCAAAGCATTGGCCGATCGCTTTAACAATATATTATTGTATAATAAGAGTATGATAACTAAAACTAAGCCACCACATTTCTCTTGGCAGTTTGACTGGCTGCAAATTACTGCAGTAGCATTAGTAATAATTTTAGCTATTTTAATTGATGGGAACCTAGTCTATCGTGATTTAAAAGCTCAGGATGTTGTCGGAACCATACCTATAGTGATAGGAGAGTTACCAGATACTCAGCCTCAACAGATATTCCAGCAGAAGTATCAGCGAATAGCCCAGTTTAAGATAACAACTGAGAGCACAGACCCAGTTTCAATTACTGGCTTAACTTTTTCTGGTCGAGGGACTTTATCTTATCAGATTATTATGTTGTTGGGTCGTTACCGATTGGTGGCAGACTGCGAAGAGGTAGAATTAGGTCGAGGCATTACTTGGTTATATCAAGATGGCGACTACCTTGCTCAGTCAGTTGATTTTATTCAACCTTTTAATCTAGATATACTGCACCCTCTTATAGTAGATGTGTCTACTGATTTCATTGGTCAATACAATGAAACTTTTGGAATCTCACTTATTGATATTCTAACTTCTGAGCCTGTGGAATTGCATGGCCTTCCTGTGGTAGCCAAGTTGTTTGAGGTTAAAGAACGCTGGTAGTATTGATCTAATTTGGATATGATATTGGCTTCCAGAGCTGATTTTTGCACTAGACGCAACTTGTTTTAGGTGGTATTTTAGACATATGAAAGTTTTAGTTGTTGGAGGAGCCGGATATATTGGGGGTGCAGTAACAGATCTCTTGATTCAAAAAGGAATTTGTTTTACTGTATATGACAATCTTCTTTATGAGCGGCAGTATCTCAAGCCGGTGGATTTTGTTTACGGAGATATTAGAGACAAAAAAAAATTGCTCCAGATTTTGTCTAATTTCACTCATGTTATTTGGTTAGCAGCGATTGTGGGAGACGGAGCTTGCGCAATAGATCCGCCCACTACCGTGGCGGTCAATCAAGATGCAGTAAAATGGCTGGCTGACAATTTTGATGGCCGGATTGTATTTCTTTCTACTTGTTCAGTCTATGGTCAAAGTGATGAATGGCTGGACGAAAATTCTGAGATCAAACCCCTATCTCTATATGCTCAAACTAAGCTTGAAGCCGAGAAATATTTGAGTAATAAAAATTCCATTTTGTTCCGTCTTGGCACAGCCTATGGATTGTCAGATATCTATTCTCGCATTAGGCTTGATTTAGCCGTGAATTATATGACTATGGATGCTGTTAAAAATGGGTCCCTTACGATATTCGGCGGAAATCAATGGCGTCCCTTCATCCATGTTAAAGATATAGCTAGGTATGTGGTGGAAAGTCTGGACAAAGAGTGGACAGGAATTTATAATTTGGCGACATCAAATTTACAGATTAACGAATTGGCTAAGCTGATTTCAGAAGAAACTGGTTGTAAGATAAATTATGCTGAAAGGCAATTTGCTGATCCTCGTAATTATCATGTTCATACTGATAAAGCAAAAAAAATAGGGTTGTTGCAATCAACTACTCAATACGATATTAAATATGGTGTTATTGAGATTGCCCGGCTGGTTAAATCTGGTAGAATAAAAAATTTAAATAGTAGTATATATTATAACGAAAGACATATAAGTAATAAGATTAGAAATGAATAACTCGTCTAACCCACAATTATTAAAGGGAGGACTAGCCGTTGATGATAGAGGTCAAGTAACCTTTGTTAATGATTTCGATTTTAAGGATGTAAAGCGTTGCTATATGGTAGAGAATTTTTCTATTAATACAATTCGAGCTTGGCATGGTCACCAAAAAGAGGGTAAATATGTATTTGTTGTTTCAGGTTCTGCTATTGTTGCGGCTGTTAAAATGGATAATTTAGAAACTCCAGATAAGAACAATGAAGTTAATAGATTTATATTATCTGACAGACAACCATCAATTTTATATATTCCAGCTGGCTATGCTAATGGTTTTAAATCATTAGAAGCAGATACAAAGATTATATTTTTCTCTACATCGTCACTGGAAGAATCAAAAGGGGATGATTATCGTTTTCCTGTTGATTATTGGGGAAATGATGTTTGGTCAGTAGAAAATCGCTAGGTCGTTATTATGAATCAATCAAAGCAAAAAATAGCTATTTTAGGCGTTACTGGAATGTTGGGTAGTGCTGTTTATGATGTCTTGAAAAATAAATATGATTTGATTATTACATATCGATGTGATGAAAAGTTGGAGAAGTTATATAAAGAATATGGCGAATCTGATTCTGTGCAAACTGTCCAGATAGATTTTAAGGGCTTATACCAAGACTATCTGAATGGTTTTCAAGGTAAGCTCATCGGTCCCCACACACAAAAGTTTCTTGATTCCATTAAGGATTGTGATTGGGTCATTAATGCTGTGGGAGTAATTAAACCCCATTCTCTCAAGGATCCGGCCATGACTATGTTTATCAATGGAGCCTTGCCACATATTTTAAGCACTACTTTTGGCCCAAAATTAATCCATATCGCTACAGACTGTGTATATGATGGGACTGAAGGGGCACCATACAATGAGAATGCGTCCGAGCGACCAATAGATTTATACGGTTTATCTAAATTACTTGGAGAACCGGAAGGCTCATTAGTACTTAGGACTTCTATTATCGGCCCAGAATTGGGAGATGGCGCGCCTGGAGGTCTGCTTGGCTGGTTTTTAAGTCAAGAAGGGCAGCAAACCAAAGGCTTTACCAATCATCTATGGAATGGAATTACTACTAAAGAGTTTGGCAAAATTTGTGACAAAATAATTATTGGAACTGTAGCACATCCCGGGTCTGGGATTTATCACATTTTTTCAACCGATGTCACTAAATATGAAATGGTAACCAAATTCAAAGATAAATATGGAATTAATGTTGATATTGAACCGTTTGAGGCGCCAATAGCAATTGATCGCCGACTATCTACTGTTCAAGGTTTTAACACTCAACTGCAGATTCCTTCATTTGAGCAGATGATTGAGGAGCTCTAATGAAAAAATTTAAACTTTTAACCCTGCTTGGCATTCGTCCGGATTACATTCGGATGTATAAGCTTATTAGGTTATTAGATGAGAATAAAAATGATTTAGAGCATGTATTGGTTCACTCTGGTCAGCACTATGACTCAGAGCTGTTCGGGAATTTCCTTAAGGAATTTAATATTCGTCAGCCCGACTACGATTTAGGCATAGGGTTAAGTTTAAAAGAAAAGAAAGTTTCTAATCATGCCTATCAGGTAGCTTTACTTAATGAAAGACTTTATGATTTATTAGAAAAGATTAAACCAGATGCAGTAATGTATTTGGGGGATACCAATACAGTACTATCATCGGTAACTGCAGCCCGCTGCGGTATTCCAGTAATTCATTTAGAGGCTGGCGGCAGAAGTTTTGATTGGCGAATGCCTGAAGAGAAAAATCGGGTAGTTATAGATCATCTCTCAGACGCTCTCTATAGTTATCTGCCTCGCTATAAGGAAATTCTGGTATCTGAAGGAATTGATGATTTTCGAGTGAAAGTCATTGGGAATATTATTATGGATGCAGTTGGTGACTACAATCAGAAAGCCGATGAAAGTAAGATTCTGGACGATTTAGGAATAAAAGAAAAGGCGTTTATTTTATTTACTTTACATCGTGAAGAGAATATCAGCACTAAGGAAATATTGGAAAATAAACTCTCTGATATCCTCAGATTTGCAAATGAGTACAAGTTGCCGATTGTATTCCCAGTTATGCCTCGGACTCAAGCCTCAGTCGAAAAATTTGGGCTTACTGGCTTGCTAGACAATCCTATTTTTATTAAAACTAAACCCTTGGCTTTCTTTGATTTTCTCAGGCTCGAAAAATCTGCTCGATTAATAGTCTCAGACAGCGGAACAGTTCAGGAAGAAGCTTTGATTCTGGGTACCCCCTGTGTTATAGCTAGACGTTCCACAGAGCGGCCGGAAACTATCTGGGCAGGCGCTACTATTCTAGAGGGTCAAGAGGGTCCCGGAACACTTTATAATAAAATGGTTGAAGCTTATGATATGCCCACTGATTGGGATAGAAATATACTTAATCCCGAAGGTGGCAGCCCCAGCCAGCGAGTATATGAGGATATAATTGTTAAGATAAAATCCGGGTATTTTAAGAATTCCCGAGGTTTTGATGCAATAAAACATAATCCTTTTGTAAGGAAAGCACAGGGGATTTTTTGATTGTTGCTGTGAATCATCTTCTGTACAGATAATTAAAAAGCTAAAATAAGTATTCCTGTCATGTATAGCTTACTTACAAGAGAATTGACCTTTTTCAATTGATATATAATGTAATAAGAGTATAGATAACTGTTTTATTATTTAATATATTGCCTATGTAAAAAAATCGGGATAGCACAATTTAATATTTTTTCAATTTATTAATTAACAATTTTTTTATGTTAAGAAAATGGCAGATAAGGATTTTGTTTACTACTTGGATCACCTATGCTAGTTTTTATCTTTTGCGGGTCAATATTGCTATAGCCATCCCAGGGATAACAGAAGAGTTTGGTATTTCCAAAATGGCCATTGGGGCAGTATTGACTGCGTTGTTCTTTGCCTATGCTATTGGCCAATTTATTAGTGGACAATTGGGTGATAGATTTAGTGCAAAGAAATTAGTGGCAGTTGGTTTGCTAGGTTCGGCAATAATGAACGTCATATTTGGTTTTACTGGCAATTTTTTAGGAGGGATGATTCTAATCTGGGCACTCAATGGATTTTTCCAATCTATGGGCTGGGCTCCAACAATAAGAATAGTCGCTAACTGGTTCCCTATTGCTAGCAGAGGAAAGGCATCAGGCATCTTGGGCTCTTCTTATCAGATTGGCAATGTTGCCAGCTGGATTTTATCGGGATTTGTAGTAGGACTTTTAGGCTGGCGGTGGGCCTTCTGGATTCCAGCAGTAATTGTTATACCAGTGCTGATTTATTGGCTTTTGAGGATAAAAGAGAGGGCCGAAGACGCCGGCTTTAAACCAGTAGAAATTGCGAGAAAACCAAGTGGTATTTGGGATACTATTAAGTCAGTTACTAGCAATAAGTATATTTGGATTGTTGCCTTGAGCTTGTTCGGCTTAAATATAGTTCGGTACGGTTTTTTGGACTGGGCGCCTACTTATTTCTTTGAAGTTCAAGAAGCACATATTTCTGTAGCAGCTTATAAGTCTATAATCTTCCCCTTGGTAGGTTCTTTGGGGGCTCTGACCGCTGGCTTTGTCTCTGATAAATTCTTCCAAAGTAGAAGAGCTCCTATAGCGGTGGTGATGCTTTTACTGCTCAGTGTAGCGGTTTGGTTTTTCCCTCAAATACCAGTGGGTTCTTGGCTTTTAAGTTTGATAGTTTTGGGTATAATCGGTTTTATGACTTATGGTCCACATATTCTGATGGTAGCTGCTTTGCCTATGGATTTAGGCACTAAAGAAATGGCTTCTTCTGCCACGGGTTTTATCGATGGTTGGGGATACATTGGAGCTGCCCTAACTGGCGTAGGGACAGGATATTTATTGGATAATTTTGGCTGGAATTATGCATTTTATTTCTGGCTGTCTGGGGCAGTCCTGGCTACTGTTCTTATGGCTGGATTATGGAATCATAAGGTTTTAAAATCTCGAGATACAGTTAGCAATAAGGTGGGAATTATTGATCGAGGTAGTGTATAGTAAAGCATTTTAGGTCATTTGGGGGCTAGAGTTAGCCCCACTTGAGTGTTGAGATAATCCGTAATATAATTGACTGGTAATAAGTTTTTATATATGAATAAGAAAAACAACTGTGCAAAATTAGCATCTAAGCAAAGAAAAACTGTCTACGCCTATGTGGTCGCTGATGTTTTGCATATTGGACATTTAAAACATCTTCAAAAAGCCAAACAGTATGGTGATTACCTGATTGTCGGAGTACTCACTGATAAGGCTACGATGGAGAAGAAGCCGGCACCTATAATTTCTTTTGCTGAACGTGTTGAGATTGTTCGTGCCTTAAAGATAGTAGATGAAATTGTTATTCAGGATACTTATTCGCCCTTGAGTAATGTACAGCGCTTAAAGCCGGATATATTGATGGAGAGTGATAGTCACGATGAGCAACTGGCCAACAAAGTTGTCTTGGATTATGGTGGTACGGTGATAGTGACTCCGTACTATCACTCCCAAAGTTCTACCAAGATTAAGGATAAGATTCTCGGTAAGTGGCGAAAGTCCACACAAAATTATACAATGTCTTTAGCCAAGGGTGGACAACTCTAGACTAACTATCACAACTTATTATTGAGAAGCTGATGTCAAGAAGTTCTCTCCGGATTAAATGGGGGAGCTGATTTTGTTGGTGGTACAGATTATAGAGTTTTATTAATGACACCAATATATAATATCTAAACTTTAAATAGATGAACAAAAAGCAACAACCTATGAACAAGTATCGCATTAATCAGGATTTGGAAGGCTGGATTGGTGCGCTTAAGGAGATTAAAGAGGTATTAGATACCGCCGGAGTACGATACTGGTTAGATATGGGCACATTGTTGGGTGTGATTAGAGATGGAAAGTTAATCGACTATGATACGGATATTGATCTATCCACAAAGGTCGCCGAAGCTCCCAAAGTACTTCAGTTGATCCCTCAATTTGCCAAGATGGGGTATCGAGTTGATGTTACTGACACTTCCATCTACTTGACTAAGGGTAAGGGAATTGTGATCAGTATTGCTTTTTATGTATCAGAAGGTGATAAAATTTGGGTTCTCTTTTTACTTAACTATCCCAAGTTTGATAAAATCTTAAAGCGCTTTAGAAGAGTAGCTGAGTGTACTATTTATCAGGAGTATCACAGGGGTCTAACTACACTTGAAGGGTCTTTATATGCTATTATTCCTCGTTTTCTGAGGTGGTTCGTCCGTCGTAGTTTTTTTAAATTATGTGCAATTTTTGGAGAAGAACATTTTCCTATGGTGTTGCCAAAACGATTCATTGATAACTTGGGCACAATCGATTTCCGGGGCATGAAATTTAACATTCCCAATCCTCCTGAAGAGTATCTGCCTCTAGTTTATGGCCCTAGTTGGAGATCGCCCACTGCAGATTGGAAATGGGCTGATGTTGAAGCTATAGATCGTAATTTCTTTAAAAATAGAGACCGGGCTCAGGTTTCTCTGTTTACACGATATGAATAAAATCGAACAAAAGATATTTCGCCGGTTTAATGAGAAAGGTGCTGATGTTGTGGGAGCAAAGGTTGATAGTTCTAATTTTGAGCTTAAGCAAATACTCAATTTCTTTGGTGTGCCGACATTCGGTGTTAGTAAGTTGTTAGATGTTGGCTCTGGTAAAGGCAAATTTACTGATAAATTGAATAAGCTGGGTTTCACGGTGATAGGAGTAGAGCCATCGTTTAATCTTCTCCGTATTGCTGAAGATCAATATCCTAATCTGCAATTTGTCCAGGCCTCAGCTACATCGTTGCCATTCTCGGACAACGAGTTCAATTTTTTAATCTGTATTGAGGTATTAGAACATATCCCCGATACAGAACAAGCGATTAAAGAAATGGTTAGAGTATTAAAACCTGGTGGCAAGATGATAATTATTGATAAAAATATTAATTCTCTACATCCAATCTATTTTGTGCCGACGCGGATATGGAAGTCATTTCTGGAGAATACTAATCGGTGGATGTATCCTAAAGATTTTCCATTTAGAGAAAAATATTTTGTGCCGTCACAGCTCAATGGGTTGATAAAAAGATATTGCTCCCAATCGGATGTAGTTTTTGTCCAGTTTGTATCTGATAGTAAAAAACGCTCTTTAATTAAGAGAATCGTATGGGATATGCATAGCGCTGTGTCAGGAATTCTGCATCGAGCTTTGCCTTTTCTAGACTTTTACATAGTCTGGAGAGCTATAAAATAAAAGCAAGACATGAGTACTGTCCGGAATAAACAATCGTCAAATCAGTTAAGCCCCTTAAATTGGCTAGATCTATTACAGACCATTGGCCAGGATTTCTTACAATTCAGTAATCCAGTTTGCGATGATCAAAAACACTTACAGGCCAGTATTGATTGGTTACTACTTGCCTTTAATAGAGTTCATAAGCAGGGCTTCTCAGCTGGCTATTCTTTAAAAATTGGTTGGAAGACGCCCTATCCGGAGACTACGGGCTACATTATTCCCACTTTGTTAAATTTTGCTAACTGGTCTGATTATCGACGTACAGAGATTATTGCTGCATGTATAACTTCAGGAGAGTGGTTGTTAACTCAACAAAAGAGTAACGGTTCTTTTTGGGGCTATAACTTAGAGATCCCCATAGTTTTTGATACTGGTCAAATAATATTTGGTTTATGTGCTTTATATCAGCACACAAAAGCCGATAAATATTTAGATGCAGCCCGGCGAGCCGCTGATTGGTTGGTAAAAATACAAAACGACGATGGTTCTTGGACTCATCACACATATAATTCACTGCCCCATGCCTATCATTCAAGAGTAGCTTGGAGTTTATTAGAGTTGAATCGAATAAGCCATAGTCATCACTATGTAGAAGCTGCTACAAAGAATTTAGACTGGGTAACCAGACAGATGCAAACCAATGGATGGTTTAACCACTTTTCTTTTTTTCAGGAAGATCAGTCAGTATTACATACCATTGCTTACACTCTTCGAGGTTTATTGGAGAGTGGATTGATTTTGGATGAGATGAAATATGTTTTAGCTGCCAAACAGGCTGCTGACCAATTACTTACTACAGCTGATCGAGGTATATTATCTGGTTTTTATAATCGAAATTGGGAGCCAGTTGATAGAGCACATTGTCTTACTGGTCTGGCGCAGATGGGAATAGTTTGGTTGGGATTGTTTGAGTATACTGCAGATGG
>SDBT01003730.1_pt1 | contig 26207 bp, 22 predicted proteins | sample 2277101 | NCBI WGS metagenome assembly SDBT01 (sample SAMN10404973, study PRJNA504765) | marine sediment metagenome | isolation source: marine sediment core GS10_PC15, 103 cmbsf | place: Arctic Ocean: Southern Knipovich Ridge | collected 2010 | reverse complement strand
ATCTTCAAAATAAAGAGATGGAGCGAGTGTAAGACCTGCAAGATCTGCAAGAGGACGTGCGGTTGGAATGCCATTCGAGGTCCCAAGATACAGACGACCGAATGTGTACGCTGCGACGACTGCGAGAGGCTCTACAGGAATCAAGACAAGTGCCCGCACGGGCTTGCCCTCAAGAGAACCTCCACCGATCGCCGCGCCGCCGCCCCGGTTCAGATTTCGGGTTGACCCCTATATCATCTCTTACGGGAGCAATAGCATGTACAAGAAAACAGGTCGATTAGCGGTGGCCAAGATGCATGGATTTTCGCTTCTTGTTCTATCCTCTTTTTTTATCCCCTATTCATACGCTGAAAACCCAGCTGGGCAGCCATCCGCTCCGGACCAGGAGGCCTGGAGTTGGGTAGATCCCGCCACCGGCGATGACACCGTTGTGCTCTTGCTGATGGGCGATACCAATCTCCAGGATCGGCAAGATCCGGGTGGCGCCTACAAGTACGTGCTACCGACTCTGCGGGCTGCCGATGTGCGATTCACCAATCTGGAAGGGCCGTTTGCCGGCACCTCCAAGGATCCACGGCTGCCGGACATCCCTCACAAAAAGAGCTGGAAGCATTCTGAACCGGAAATGGTGCAGGGGCTCGTCGCCGCCGGCATCGACGGGGTGGGCGTGGCGAACAATGTCACTTATCCATGGCAAGCTTTGATGCGAAGTCTCGAGGTGCTGGAGAGAGCCAAGATACCCTATACCGGCGGGGGGCGGAACATCGAGCAAGCTCATGAGCCGTTGATCATCGAAAGTAAGGGCCTGCGCTTCGGCTTCCATCAGTATGCGGCGACCGTCTTCCCGTACAATCACGCCGCCGACGCAGACACACCGGGAATTGCCGCCGTTAAAATCCACACCTACTACAAGCCGCCGCCGGAGCTGGATAAACCGGGACAACCAGCTATCGTCGTTACCATCCCCGATGAGGATTCGCTACAAAGAATGGTGGACGATATCCGTGATCTGCGCCGGCGGGTGGATATCCTGGTTGTTTCCTACCATTGGGGTGTTTCCGCTTCCACGAAGCTGGTGGATTACCAGAAGACGTTGGCGCATGCTGCCGTCGATGCCGGCGCCGATATCGTCTTCGGCCACGGCCCGCACAAATATCAACGGGTGGAAATCCACAAAGGTAAGCCCATCCTCTACAGCCTTTCCAACTTCGTATTCGACTGGCCCGTCATGCGCAGGTTCCCCGAAGGCCTGCTTGCCCGTGCCTGCATCAAGAATGGCAAGTTAGCGGGTCTTTCCTTGGTGCCGCTATGGATCGGTGAAGACAACAACCCAAGGCTGTATGACCCGAACGTGGGTAAAGGCCGTGAGCTCTATGAGTATCTCCTCTCGGTTACCGGTGAAGAGGGTGCTCGATTGACGGTCAAAGGGCAGGAAATCGTTGTTGAAGGGATTCAACACTAATCCACCGGCTAAAAGCCGGTGGATCACACACGTCGTTTGGACCTTTGGCCGGCGGAAAGGATCTTCTTCCTCAAACGGGTCGAGCGCGGCGTAACTTCCACCAGCTCATCCCCTTCAATGAACTCGATGGCTTGCTCGAGGTTGAGCACCCGATGGGGCGTGAGACGCACCGCGATGTCGGCGGTCGATTGGCGGATGTTGGTGAGCTTTTTCTCCTTGGTGACATTGACAGCGAGGTCGGCTTGCCGTGAGTTCTCACCCACGATCATCCCCTCATAGACCTCTGTGCCGGGGCCTATGAACAACTCACCGCGATCCTCCAAGTTGTGAAGTGCATAGGCTGTGGCACGCCCGCGTCGATCGGCCACCAAGACTCCCGTCAGTCGCTTGGGGACCTCGCCTTGCCAATCGTCATATCCGTCGAAAAGTGCGTTCATCACCGCCGTGCCTCGGGTGTCGGTAAGGAGCTCGCTCCGGATCCCGATTAGCCCCCGAGACGGAAGACGAAACTCGAGACGGACCCTTCCCGAACCGTGATTCACCATGTGGGTAAGCTGGCCCTTGCGAATTCCCAGCTTCTCCACCACGGCGCCCTGATAAGGCTCGGCTACATCGACCAGCAGGATCTCAAAGGGCTCCTTTCGTTTTCCCTCCACAACTTTGGTGATGACCTCTGGATTGGACAAGGAAAGCTCATAGCCCTCACGGCGCATGGTCTCGATCAATATCGCGAGCTGGAGCTCGCCTCGGCCAAAAACTTTGACGGCATCGGAGGAGTCCGTCGGCTCGACTTGAAGGGAGACGTTGGTGAGAATCTCCTTTTCGAGACGCTCCTTCATCTGTCGCGACGTTACGTATTCTCCCTCTCTACCGGCAAAGGGCGAAGCGTTGACCGAAAAGACCATGGACAAAGTAGGCTCATCGATTCGCAAGCGCGGCAGTGCCTCCGGCCTTTCTAGATCGGTGATGGTATCGCCAATAGCGATGCCTTCGACGCCCGCCAGACAAACGATATCTCCCCTGCAGACCTGCTCGCAGGAAACCCGGTCGAGCCCGGTGAAAGTGAAGAGTTTCGTGATCCGTGTCGATTCGAGAACCTGGCTCGCTTTCGCGATCGCCACCTCGTCACCCAAGCTCAGCCGGCCCTGCGAAATGCGGCCTATCGCGAGCCGCCCCAGGTAGTCGCTGTAATCGAGGTTGGAGACCATGAGCTGAAGCGGTGCGTCTGTTGCACCGGCAGGGGCCGGCAAGTGTTTCAGGATCGCGTCGAAAAGGGGGTGGATATCAGATTCAATACCGTCCGGCTCGGTCCGCATCGTTCCTCGGCGGGCATTGGTGTAAAGGATCGGAAAATCAAGCTGATCCTCGGTGGCATCGAGGTCGATGAACAAGTCATAAACCTCGTTGACGACTTCCTGGATTCGCGCATCCTGCCTGTCGATCTTGTTTACCACCAGAAGCAAAGGCAGCTTGGCGGCGAGTGCTTTTCCGAGTACATAGCGAGTCTGCGGCAGTGGGCCTTCGCTCGCATCCACCAGCAGCATGGCGCCGTCGACCATGCTCAAGGCTCGTTCCACCTCGCCTCCGAAATCAGCGTGTCCGGGCGTGTCGACGATGTTGATCTTCACATTGTGATAGAAAATGGCCGTATTCTTGGCGAGAATGGTGATGCCGCGCTCGCGCTCGAGCTCGTTCGAGTCGAGCACCCGTTCCCGAACCTCCTGATTCACCCGGAAGACTCCACTCTGGTGGAGCATGGCGTCCACCAGGGTCGTCTTTCCATGGTCCACGTGGGCAATGATGGCCACGTTCCGGACACCTTCGTAGCTCTCCAAATCTGACCTCCTCAACGGCACGGCTATGCCGGATGAACCTGTATCAGCCGGACCGTGATCTCCCCTCGACACCGTACGTTACCACGAATGCCTCGGTCGAGGGACCTTGGCGTCCGATTGTGCATTGTGTTAGCCTAAGGGGCACGAAAGGTGTATCATCATGAATTATTACAGCCGTCTTTTCACATTCGGTCTTCTCCATCTCCTGATCGTTTCCAGCGCCCTGGCCGCTCCCAAGTTCAAGGCCATTCCAGAGACGACCTTGCTTGCGGGCTCGCCGCTGCACATTGCCCTGGACGGGAGCGATCCCTCGGGACAGCGGTTGACCTATTCGGTCCTGTCGAGCGATTCGCTCGTAACCGCCAGCATCTTAAAAGGCAACCGCAGCTTGCGAATCAAGGTCGCCGGCTTCGGTCAGATGGTTTTCGAGCTTTTCGATCGCCGTGCCCGTCGGGCCACGAACCGTATTGTCGAGCTCACCAATCAGGGTTTCTATAACGGGGTCACTTTTCACAGGATTATCGATAACTTCGTCATCCAGGGGGGAGATCCGACCGGGGACGGGACCGGAGGGTCCTTTCGGCCCGACTTCGATGACCAGTTTCATGTGGACCTGCAGCACAACCGCACCGGCATCCTTTCGATGGCAAAGTCGGCGGACGACACCAACAGCTCTCAGTTTTTCATCACCGAGGGGCCACAGCGGAATCTCGATTTCAACCACACCATTTTTGGACTCCTGGTGGAAGGCGAGAGTGTTCGAGAGAAAATCAGCGGGGTTGCTACGGATCCCACAGGCCGGCCGGTGGAAAGGGTGGTCATGGAAACGGTGAGAAGCTTCAAGGATGATAAAAACGCGGTGCTGATGTTGAAGGCTCCCGAAGGACAAACCGGAGCGGTGGACGTGACGGTGACGGTTCGAAACGAAGTCGGTCAGGAGTTCTTCCAGACCTTTCGGGTGAACGTGACGCCCGACACCGTGAACAGTCACCCTTTTCTCGCCGATATACCGACGATCACGACGAGGGTTAACACTCCGGCGACCTATCAGCTAGAGGCCATCGACGTCGAGGGCAACCCTAGTTTTTTCTTGGATCAGAACGCGATGGCGGCGAATAATCTTGCGGTTCCCGTCCAAGCGCATGCGGACCTGAACTACTCGGTTGATTTCAACAGCGGACTTTTGACCATCACCCCCACCAACGGTCTCACGGGAAACCACGCCATCGCGGTTGCGACGGCAGCCTCCCAAAACGCTATCGACTATCAAGTCGTCGACGTCACCATTGCCCGGTAACGGGAGGCTTTCCGCCTAATCTCACAACCGCCACCGGAAACCGAGATTGATGGCGGTGAGATCCTGCTTCAACACCACCGTGGTGCCTGGGATCTCGAGGATCGTACCTTGGTTGGTGTTCCTCAGCGAGTAGGCGACACTGAAAGCAAGATCTACCATCTCGGTCATAGCGACGGTAAGACCGCCGGAAATGGTGTTCTTGTTGATCGCCGGCAACTGTATGTTAAAAATCGTGGCCGTCTCTGGAATGGGATTCTGGTTATAGGCGTAGCCGCCCTGTATTTTGAACATATCGTTGGCTTCGTACTGGACCCCTGCCGCGATAGACCAGATGTTACGCCATCCAAGGCCGTCGCCCTCTGGGCTCTCGCCGAAGAGCTTTGTGTTTGCGTAGTTGAAGTAGCGGATGTCGGTGGTAATGAGGGTCCTTTCGAAACCCCGATAAGCCACACCGCCGGATAGGATGAGCGGCAGAGACAGTTCTAGCTCGAGCGTACGGGCTACACCCTGTGGGGTCTTGGAGTTGAACTTGAAGGTCTCGAACCACTGGCGGCTCTTGAAAGAGCCCCCGTACGCCCAGTTACCTTCGGGGCGGTACATGACACCGAACTGGAGACCAAATCCCCAACGAGGCCGAGAGTGAGTGGCCGGCGGAAAGGTGCCGTTGAAGTTCCGCTCCGCCCACAGGGCGGGATCGAGGGAGAAAGAAAGCGACGTCACCAGAGGGCCGCCTCCCACGAACAGGTGATCTGAAAGCTGGTAAGCCAGAATAGGAGTAATTTGCAGTCCCGACATGTTGGTGGACACCGGCCCCACTCCAAAGGATTTGGGCGGCTGCCATGGCTTGAGAATCGGATTGAACTCGCTGCCCGGGAAGTCGATGGTTCTCCCAATGAGGGAATGAATACCGAGCCCGTACCGGAACAGAGACTCCTCAGGACGGTAAACCACTCCGATGGCCGGCACCGATGCGAGACCGCTGTCACTGCGGTTGCTGCCCATTTGCCCCGACGCTGCAACCGCCGACTCCAAGAATGTGTCCCCGTAAATGAAATCCACACCAACGAAGACTTCTGTCTTCCTCAAGTCGCAGATAGAGGCCGGATTCCAATAGGTCGCCCCCGCGGCGTCCAACGGAGCCGCAGTCGATGCACCTGCCATGGAACGATTTAGTGCGCCCGCACTGGGGGAGATGATTCCTTGTGCCCCGGCGGTTTGGATTCCCACTGATGCCATGAGAAGCAGGCACCCAACTAGACAGCGTGTCTTCATACAGTTTCCTCCATGCTCAGTCAGTCCCAATTGAGCTTCGTTCTAGAGCCAGAAAGAGCGTTGCGAAAGGCAGTTAAATAGCACTTCCTGGCCCGAAATTCAACCGCATGGTCGGGGCGGAGTTTTCGCGGACCACGCAGGTCGGAGGACAGGTTTCGGTTCACATCCTCTCGCCGACACCCCGCTACCATTCAAAGGGCAACAGGACGCATAGAAGGGCACTTTGACGTCACTGTAAGGATCTCCTAAGATAATCTGGCAGGATTCGGAGGTGATGATCGCTAAGACAATGGTTGCGGTGCGCTCTTATGCAGGTACATCAGATGGTTTCTTCGTTGAACTTCGGAGATGCGATCAGCAACCAGACGCTCTACATTCAGTCGGTGTTGCGTCGTCGAGGTTATGAGTCCGAGATTTTTGCTGCCGGCACCGATTCGGCTATGACGGGCCGGGCTCGATTGCTGTCTACTTATGAGGAGCTTTCGGGTCCCGACAACGTCATCATCCTTCACTTCTCCATTGGTTCACACGTCTCATCCTTTGTACAGAAGCTGCCCGATAAGCTGATGCTGGTGTACCACAACATCACTCCGGCTCATTGGTTTGCCCTTTACGCCCCGAAGGTGGCCAAACAGTGCCACAGGGGGCGGCTCGAGCTTGCCGGGCTCATCGATCGAACCAGTTTGGCGCTCGGGGTGTCGGACTACAATCGACGTGAGCTCGAATCGTTGGGTTTTCAGCCGACCGACGTGCTTCCTTTGTTTGCCGATCCGGAATTGCTTTCGGTCTCTCCCGCCCCAGCCGTCACCGAAATGTTCGACGACGCCAAAACAAATTTCCTGTTCGTGGGCCGGGTCATGCCCAACAAGCGATTCGAAGACATCATGAAAGTCTTCAAGATCTATCAGAGGTATTTGGACAGCAAATGCCGATTGATGCTCGTCGGTGAGTTTCGGGACTTCGAGGGCTACTACCATGACCTCCTTCTGCTGGCGGATAAGCTCTCACTGAAGAACGTGGTTTTTTCCGGCCATGTGAGTACAAATGAACTGGTGGCCTACTACCAAGCAGCGGATCTCTTCCTGTGCATGAGCGAGCACGAAGGTTTTTGCGCGCCGATACTCGAAGCCTTTCGTTTCGAGCTACCGGTTATCGCTTTCGAAGCCGGAGCCGTTCCCGAGACCCTTGGAGGCGCGGGAGTTCTGATTCACGAGAAAAAGTTCGAGGAGATTGCCGAGCTGGCCTACCTGCTCCTACATGACGACGATCTCAACCGGCAGGTGGTGGCGGAACAGAATCGAGTACTGGAACGCAATCGTTCCCTTGACCTGGGCGAACGATTAATGGGCTATGTCGAAAAGGTGGCGGCGTTTTAAGTAAAGATATGACGACTCAGTTGTAGTCGATCATGATTTTCGGATCTTCCTCCATAAGATAGGGCGCCAGCTCCGCCATCGTCTTGTAGGAGGAAATACCCTTATGCGCCTCGATATAACTCATCGGAATCGGATGGGTTCCGATGACGACCGGAATGTCGTAACGGCTTTCGATATATTCCTTGAAATAGCGGGTCTCAGGGCAAGGGGGATAGCCGACAACCAAACCGGTCGCCAGGTGGATGACTTCGGCTCCGTTTTTAACCATTTCTTGAGGCACGGTTTGGACATTCCCACCCGGACAACCTCCGCACTGGCCGAAACCCACCAGTTGTAAGGCAACGTCCTCCGGATAGCGGGCAAAGCCACCTACCCGTTCCTGTATCGAGCGCAAACATTTGCCTCCACCGCAGGTCTGATACCGAGCGCAGATGATGATCCCGAGCTTCTTGGTCTTCTCAGCTTTCACGGAACTTGCTTCTCGCTCGAAGGCTCCCGCTTTAGTGCCGGATAAGCTCAAGGCACTTGCGGATGCAATGACCGGAAGAGATGTGGAGATGAACTGACGCCGGCTGCTCTTGTCTTTTTTGGTGGTCATGACAACCTCCTGTAAAGGGAAGTTAAGAAACAAGGGCCAGTTGTGACTTGGCTCGTGTAATGGCGTTGGACCGGGCGGTGGACGATTCCTCGTCGCTGATCGCCATCTCCATGGCGGCCTTTAATGCCACCTCCGCCGCCGAACGCTCGATCTGATCCGGCTCGAGGGCGGCCGACGTCAGGATGGTCACTTTGTTGTTGCGCACCTGGGCGAATCCGCCGTCGACGAAGAGTCGCCTCTCCTCGTTCCCGGTAACCAGCTTGACGATCCCGATGCCGAGCTTGCAAAGCAACGGTGCACGTCCATGTAGGATACCGATCAAACCGTCGTGGGCGGGCATGACGACGGAGTCCGCCGTAACGTCGAGAACCTGGCGGTCGGGCGTAATAACGGCACAACTCAGTTTTGCGCTCTGGTCGTCCATTGGGGACAACTCCTCTTTTTTTACTCCGCTGCTTTCTTCAGTCGTTCGGCTTTTTCCGCCGCTTCTTCGATCACCCCTACGTACATGAACGCGCTCTCGGGCAGGTGATCCCACTTGCCATCGCAGATCTCCTCGAAGCTGCGAACCGTCTCTTCCAGCTGGGTATAGTTGCCTGGGAAGCCAGTGAAGGCCTCAGCCAGATAAAACGGCTGCGACAGGAACCGCTCGATCTTTCGGGCACGGGCGACGATCCGTTTATCCTCCTCGCTCAGCTCATCGACACCGAGGATGGCGATGATATCTTGCAAGTCCTTATAACGCTGCAAGATCACCTGGACGCGCTGCGCGGCGTCATAGTGCTTGGCGCCGAGGTACTGGGCATCCATGATCCGGCTGCTGCTGGCCAGCGGATCGATCGCCGGGTAGATGCCTTTCTCGCTGATGCTCCGCTCGAGGACGATGAACGCGTCGAGGTGGGTAAAGGTGGTCGCCGGCGCCGGGTCGGTCAGGTCGTCGGCGGGTACGTAAATCGCCTGCACGCTCGTCACCGCTCCAGTCCGGGTCGAGGTGATACGCTCTTGCAGCTCGCCCATCTCGGTAGCCAGAGTGGGCTGGTAACCCACTGCAGAGGGCATGCGGCCGAGAAGCGCCGATACTTCCGAACCGGCCTGGCTGAACCGGAAGATGTTGTCGATAAAAAGCATGGTGTCCGCACCGGTGTCGTCGCGGAACCACTCGGCCACCGTCAGGGCGCTCAGCCCGGCACGAAGCCTGGCGCCGGGCGGTTCGTTCATCTGGCCGAACACCATGGCGGTATGATCGAGGACCTTGCGGGTCTTCCCCTTATCGTCCTTGAACTCCGCCTCTTGCATTTCCAGCCACATGTCGTTGCCCTCGCGGGTCCGCTCCCCCACGCCGGCGAAGACGGAGTATCCGCTGTGCTCGCGGGCGATTCGGGCAATCATCTCCTGAACGATCACCGTCTTGCCCAATCCGGCTCCGCCGAAGAGTCCGATCTTTCCGCCACGAACGAACGGTGCCAGCAGATCGATGACCTTGATGCCGGTCACCAGGATCTCGGTTTTGGGAGTCAGATCGGCGAACGGGGGTGGTTTGGCGTGGATCGGACGACGCTCTTTAGCATCGACGGGACCCCGTCCATCGATCGGCTCGCCCACGAGGTTGAATACCCGCCCCAGGGTTTCGTACCCAACCGGCATGGTGATCGCCTGTCCGGTATCCTCGACGGGGGTACCTCGAACCACACCATCGGTGCTGTCGAGCGCCACCGCGCGAACTTTGCCGCCGCCGAGATGCTGGGCGACTTCGCACCACAGGACCTCTTCGCGCTGCTCCTCGCCAATGACCCGCGTCACATTGAGCTTCAGCCCGTTGTAGATCGCCGGCAGATGTTCGGGAACGAACTCTGCATCCAGCGTCGAGCCGATTACCTGTGTGACCGTGCCAAAATTGGCTGCCGTGGTTTCCGTCATGAACTAACTCCTAGGTTAGGTTAACGCCTCGGCGCCACCCATGATATCCAGCAGTTCCGTCGTTATTTGCGATTGACGCGCTCGGTTGTACTTCTGCGTCAGGTACTTGATCATGTCCTCGGCGGCATCGGTGGCCTGCTTCATCGCCACCATTCGCGCAAGTTGCTCACTGACGGCCGCATCGGTGAAGCTCTGATACAGCCGCGTTTTAACCGTCATCGGGAGCAACTCCGCCAAGATCTCGAGCGGCTCCGGCATGAAGTCGTAGTCCACTTCACCCCCGGACGAGCCTGCTTCATCGACTTGGCCCACCTGCTGCATCGGCAGAAGCTGCATGAGCTCCGGATTCTGCCTTCCTACAGAAATGAACTTCATGTAGGCAACATAAACCGAGTCCATCTCCACGGCGGTGTAGCGGTCGATGAACCCTCGGGCAATGGGCTCGATGTCGCTGAACTGGGGTTTATCCTCGATCCTGGTGTTCGTAGAGGACGTTGGAAGGCCGCGGTACCGGGCGTAGCCGGCGGCTTTCTTGCCGACCAGGTGAAGATCGACTTTCAGTCCCGACTGCTCGCATGCCCGGAGATGCTCCAGGCCTGCCGCCCAAACGCGCGAGTTGTAGCCGCCGCACAAGCCTCGATTCGATGTAATCACCAGCAGTGCGGTCCGGCCCGTCGCCTTGTTGACTCGCAGCAGCGGATGATCGACCTGACCTTGAATCGCCCCGCTGAGCTCGCCGACCATTTCGGTGATCTTCTCGGTGTAGGGCCTGGTGGCGGTGGCGCGTTTTAGGGCCTGGGTGAAGCGGGCGGTTGCAATCAACTGCATCGTTCGCGTGATCTTGCGGATGTTGCGAACCGCCTTCCGGCGTTTGACGATTGCCCGTGCTTTTGCCATTGGACTCTTACGACGCGCTCGTTTCCGCGTCCTCCTCGGGTTTGGTGAAGCGCGGCAGGAAGTTGGTGATGATCTCGCGGAGCTTGTCTTCGACCGGTGGCAGCTCCTTCTTGACCGTCAACTCTTCGACGACTTCAGGGAACTCGTCGTGGAAGTGCCTCAACAAAGCCTCCTCGAACTCTCTCACCCGGTTGACGGGAAGTTTATCGAGAAACCCTCTGACACCTGCAAAGAGCGCTATGAGCTGGTCGCTCACGTGGTACGGGCTGTACTGAAGCTGCTTGAGCAGCTCCACCATTCGTGTCCCCCGGTCGAGCTGAGCTTGAGTGGTAACATCCAACTCGGTGCCCAACTGGGCGAAAGCCTCCAGTTCACGAAAAGCCGCCAGGTCCAGACGCAAGCTGCCCGCCACTTTGAACATGGCCCGGTTCTGGGCCTTGCCGCCAACTCGTGACACGCTGATACCCACGTTGACGGCCGGCCGGACACCGGCAAAGAAAAGGTCCGGTTCCAGGTAAATCTGCCCGTCGGTGATGCTGATGACATTGGTCGGAATGTAAGCCGAGACCTCACCTTCCAGGGTTTCGACGATCGGTAGCGCCGTCAGCGACCCGCCGGTACCCGCGACCTTTCGCACCTCGTGCTTATCTTCGCCCAGTTCCTTGATATCCTTTTCGGACTCCCACTCGCCCGGAACCCCGACGTAAACTTTGTCGTTGACGCCTTTTTCGCTATCCTCCGGGGCGCCCTTCGGCACAATGATACGCTCCACGGCCAGCTTGCAAGACCGCTCGAGCAGGCGGGAGTGGAGGTAGAACACGTCGCCGGGGTAGGCTTCGCGTCCCGGGGGTCGCCGGAGCAGCAACGACAACTGACGATAGGCTGTCGCTTGTTTGCTCAAGTCGTCGTAAACGCACAAGGTGTCCTTGCCCTGGCTGTACATGAAGTACTCGGCCATGGCGCAACCGGCATAGGGCGCGATGTACTGCAGCGGCGCCGGGTCGGCGCTGCCGGCGTTGACCACGATGGTGTAGTCCATCGCGCCGTGCTCACGCAGCTTCTCGACAACCGTCGCAATGGTGGACTCTTTCTGTCCCACGGCCACATAAACGCAGAAGACCTCGTTTTCGGTGCCCCAGTTGTCCTTCTGATTGATGATGGTGTCAATGGCGATCGCGGTCTTGCCCGTCTTGCGGTCACCGATGATGAGCTCGCGCTGTCCCCGCCCGACAGGGATCATGCTGTCGATGGCTTTGATGCCGGTCTGGAGCGGCTGGCTGACCGGCTGGCGTTCGGCGATCCCGGGAGCTTTGAACTCCAGAGGCCGGCGGTGCGGCGAGTGGATCGCCCCCTTGCCGTCGATCGGATTGCCGAGCGGATCGACTACCCGACCAATCAACGCCTCCCCCACCGGCACCGAGAGCAACATGCCGGTGCGGAAGACGTCGTCTCCCTCCTTGATGTCCAGGTAGTCGCCAAGAATGACGGCACCGATCGAGTTGCTTTCCAGGTTGAAGACCTGCCCCGCCGGCCCGCGATCCTTGTCCTTGAATCGCAAGAGCTCGAGGGCCATGGCGTTCTTCAGCCCGTAGATGCGGGCAATTCCATCGCCCACCTCCAGGACCTTGCCGACCTCGGCCACCTCGATTTCGGGCTGGTAGTCCGCGATCTCTTGCTTGATGACTGACCGGATTTCATCCGCTTGGATTCGTGACATAATCGGTTCCTACTTGATTGAGTTAGTCTTTCCAGAAATCATGCTTGCCCGACAGGATCTCCTGCCGGCCACGCTCGATGACGAACTCGCGCATTCTTGCCAGCTTGGTTCGAAGCGACGCATCGAACTGACGGTCGCCCACCTGAACGATCAAACCGCCCAGCAGAGACGGATCCACTGCCTCCACCAGCATCGATTGCTTACCGGTGAATGCGGAAACTTCCGCTACGATAGCCGACCGCTCGTCGTCCGTCAGCGGCACCGCCGACTTGACCTCGACGTCCTCTCGGTTGAGCTGCCCATCGTAAAGCTTCTTGAACCGCTCGAATACCAGATTAACGATGCCGGCTCGATTGTGGTCGTTCAGGACGAGCATCAGGTTCAACAGCATTTTGCTGATTCGGCCCGAGAAGACACGTTTCAACACCTCGCGGCGGTCATCGTCGTCGACCGCGAAGCTGGCCATGAAACCTCGGAACTCCTCTTCGCTTTCGATGAATTCAACGAGCGAGAGGAACTCTTCGAAGAGATCCTCGGTTACGTCGCTTTCATTGGCCAACTCCAGCAACGCTTGGGCGTAAATATCCGCCGCCGCCAGAGAGACATCAAGATCAGAAGCCATAGCGTTTGCTCATCTTTATCTCAGTTCGAAGACGCTTTCCCTTGCTTCTTCACCTCTTCCAGCGCTCTCGCAACGAGCTCCCGGTGCTCCTCGGTGTTGATCTCACGACGAAGAACCCGTTCGGCGATCTGAGTCGACAGATCGGCCACCGTGTTGTAGATCTCGCTGATCGCGTCCTGATGGGCGATCTCGATCTCCCGTTTGGCACGCTTGATCATGGCGTCCGCCTCGGTTCGAGCTTCCGCCGAAATCCGCCGCCGGACTTCTTCGGCATCGCGGCGACCTTCCTGAGTGATGGCGGTCGCCTCCTCGCGAGCCTCGTTGATCTGCTCGGTGTACCTCTTGAGCAACGCGGCGGACTCTTCACGCTCCTTCTTGGCGTTTTCCAACGACTCGCGAATGAAATCCTCGCGCGCCTTGAGCGCAGCCAGCAACGGCTTCCAGGCGAACTTGCCCAGAACCAGCACCACCGTCAGGAAGATCAGCAACGTCCAAATGGCGTTGTGAAGCCCTCCTTCGAAAATGCTCGGCTGCGCCGCTGCGTCATGCTCCTGCGCCAGTGCCGTCGTCGCTGCGCCAAAGATGGCAATCATGGCCACCGTCAACCGCCGGAACAAACATCGTTTATCCATCCGATGCCTCCGCCTCCTATCGGACTGCCGATTACTAAACGTCCCGCTCTACGGTAGGGCCAGCAGGCACACAATCACGGCAAACAGCGTCGCGCCTTCGATCATGGCGGCGGTGATAATCATGGCCACGTTGATCGAGCCACTCGCCTCGGGCTGCCGCGCCATGCTCTCCACAGCACTGGCACCGATTCGGCTGATGCCCCGGGCTCCGCCGATAATGACCAGGCCGGCACCGATTGCGGCTCCAAAGGCCGCTGCTCCGCCGGCGTCGAAAAGGCCGGTAGTGAAACTGCTCTCTTCTTGGGCCATCGCCACGGAAGATGCACCCATCAAGATGTACAACCCAGCGAAAAGCACCAGCATGATCTTGGAAGCTTTCTTGCTCATGGTTCCTCGTTCCTTGCAACTGTCGCGCCCGGCGGGGTCGAACGCTCGTATTCATTCATTGCCATTGCCTCGCGGCCCCCGGGCCGGTACCCCACTCACCGGCCATGGCATTTTTCTCGATCTATCTCGATAGGACCTCTAATGGGCGTGCGCCACTTGCTCTCCGTGCTCCTCGTCGCCATGATGCTCGATGTTGACCGCCTGTCCGATGAAAAGGGTGCTCAGAAAGGTGAAGATGAACGCCTGGAGGAAAGCGACGAAAATTTCCAATAAGTTGATGGCCACGCTACCGAGCATCGAGGCCAATCCTACGCCCATATACCCTACGCCCATTCCCAACGCCAGACCCGCCGCTCCGATGAACGACAATAAAACCGCTAAAAGAATATGTCCTGCCAGCATGTTGGCGAACAAGCGGACGGCCAGGGCGAAGATCTTGGCCACCAAACCGATGAGCTCCACCGGCACCAGAAGCGGTGCCAGCCAAAGCGGCCCGGGACAGAAATGAGCGATATAGGCCTTGCCCTGGAAACGAAGGCCGTTCACCACGATCATGATCAATGTGCAAACCGCCAGCGTACCGGTGGTGTAGATATTGCTGGTAGCGGTGCCTCCGTAATAGGTGTGATGGAAGATGGCCTCACTCCAGGCATCGAAAGGAATCAGGCCCAGGAGGTTGCAGAACAGGACGAAGAAAAACGCCGACCAGATGTAGGGGACGAACCGATCGGTGTATTTGCCCAGTGCCGGGCGGGCCACATCATCTCGGAAGTACTGGCAGATGGCTTCCAAACCGTTCAAACCACCCGTAGGAGCTTCCACCTTGTTGCCCATCCGGCGAACCAATCGCGGCATAATCAGAATCAGCAACAGGGCCGCGGTCAACTGCATCAAGATATGCCGGGTCAGGATGGGAACTCCACCGATCGCCCACACGGTCGTGTCCGTTACGTGGCTAATGGGGCTCGCGGCCATTGGAAAGAAACTCAATTAGTCGCCTCCGCTTTTCGGATCAACAACACCAGGAACACCACTTCGGCAGCCAAAGCCACGACGTAGCTTATCCCGAGCCAAAGCAGGAACGTCTTTAAATGTAGGTCGGCAAGAAGCGCCGCCAGCGCCGCCAGCAGAGAGAGGATCACGAGCCGGAACAGCGACGCACTGAAGCCGAGATTCTTGACATGTTTCGGAGAACTGAGGGCCGCCCAGGCCACCGGAAGGCTTCCCAGGATGGTGGCCAGCAGGCTCAATCCGCAGGCCAGACCCATGGCCGCCACACCGTCTGGACCCACTCGCGCTTGGGTCGGGGATAATCCCACCGCCGCCGCCAGCAGAACGGCCAGAGCCGGCGCCAAGATCAGCAAAACCACGTACCAGTGAATGGGAACACGACTCACTTTTCATCGCCCAGGCTTATCGCTCTCTCGCCGCTCGGCTTCAACTTCTCGCGACATCTTCAATCCTTCGCGAATCAAGTTATACATCGCTCCTGTGAAGCCCAGCCCAGCACCGACCAGCGTCGCCCAAGGATTCATATCGAAATGCTTCCCCGCCCACCAACCGAGAGCAACGAAAACCCCGAACGAGGCCAGGAATTCGGTCCCCATGTTGGTGTAACGTAGCCAACGCTGCGGGGACTTTTTCACCAGGTATCCCCCTCTTCCAACCCATCAGAGCCGCCGGCGAGGCGAAACAACCTTCGTTGATACAAAACACCTCCCCGCCCTTTTGCAACATTGATACCGTCGCCAACACCTATCTTTATCCTATATAAGTCATTTGGTATCAATGTTTTCCGTCCGTCTGCCCAATGATGCATCTGGCCAGAGTCCTCCTGCCGGTGCGAAAAAACACGCTTTGCAAGCACAATCCCCCAGCGAAGCTGGGGGATTACTAGGGGCGCGAGGACGGAATGAGACTCGAAATGCGCCCACTTCTAAATGAACCCTTCCTCAATATAGAGCGCTCTTATCTCCTCCACGCAACCAGCCCCACCCCCTCGACAATCACATACGAGCCAGGCACCAACTCCTCGAAGCTGTCTTCGCCCCCCCCAGGCCAGCGGACCGTCACTTTGTCGACCCGCTCCCGGCTCCCCATCCCCAAATAGAGCCGATCATCACTATGTGACAAATAGCCGCGGGAACCGCTAACTTCTCTCAGCACCATCTGCTCTCCGAGCTCTGCCTGTATCACCGCTCCGACCCCATCACGGCTGGCCGTGCGGCCAACGAGTCTAATCACCAAGGTGCCGGCTTGCGGCGAAAGCCGGTTGGCGAGCAATAGCGGCGCTCCATCCATGATGTTGACGACGATGTCCTGACTCAAATCGCCATCGAGATCTCCAAGAGCCGCTCCCCGAGCAACGCGAGGCTCCGGCTCTGCGCCCAGCAAGGAGTTGGCATTCTCGAAAGTTCCATCTCCCCGGTTCAAGTACAACTGCAAGGGCTGGCGAAACGACTCCCCCAGGTCGGAGCCGTCCACCTGCGGGTAGACATGACCGCTGACCAAAAAAATATCCAGATCACCGTCGGAATCGAGATCAACCAACCGGGTGCTCCATCCTAGATAAGGAAGGCTTCCCGCTGCCAGGTTGGCGAGATCACTGGCGTCCTCGAAAATCATATCTCCGCGGCTGAGGTAAAGCGTGTTGTAATCATCCGAGTAGTTGGTGACAAAAATATCCAGCCTGCCGTCGCCGTTGACGTCGCCCACGTCGACCCCCATACCCGCCTGCTCCGCTCCCATCTGGGAGAGAGCCGTCCCCGAAGCCAGAGACAAATCGCGAAAGCTCCCGTCGCCGCTGTTTTCGAAGAGCAGGTTGAAGGTCATGTCGGTAGCGACGTAGAGGTCCTGATCGCCGTCCAGATCCAGGTCCGAGAAAATGGCACCTAGCTGGTATGTTTCGAAATTGGCCACTCCCGCACGCTCGGTCCAGTCCTCGAAGGTCCCATCTCCTCGGTTGTGGTAAAACTGACCGGAGGCGAAGTCAAAACCTCGCGGCCCGCAATGGACCTGGATTCCTTTCCAGACACAAAACCGCCGTGGGACCAGGCGGTCGAGCAACTCGCGATCGAACACCAGGTAGTTGCAGACGTAGAGATCGAGAAATCCGTCTGCATCCACATCTCCAAAGGCGGCGCTGGTACCCCAGCGCTCGTCCTCCAGGCCCCTGGCGAGCTGGGAGAACGTTCCGTCTCCGTTGTTCAGGAAAAAAACATTTGGACCGTAATTGGTCACGTAAACATCCAAGTCCCCGTCATTGTCGATGTCGCCGACCGCCACGCCCTGACCAAAACCTCGGTCGCCTAATCGGGCTTTGTCCGTGACATCGGTAAACTTCCAAGCCCCCTCGTTGCGGAACAGGCGATTGGGCTCGCCGGGAACACCTTCCGCCAGCCTTTCCAGAGTCGACGCATTGACCAGATAAATATCGAGGTCTCCATCACCGTCATAGTCGAAAAGCGCCACGCCGGAGCCCATGGTCTCGACGATGTATCGCTTTTGGGGTGTTCCGGAAAGATGCTGGAACGCGAGCGAAGGGCCGACCTCGAAACGAGGTTCTTGAGACGCTTCCAACCTGCTCGGCCCCAAGGCGGCGCAAACCAACGGGATCAGGAGGAGAGAGAACATTACTAATCTCATGGACGGACGGAACCGGCCAACAGCTTCCGGTAGCGCTCCATGGCTTGGTCGCTCGCCTCCTTCCGGCCGAGCTTCTCATAAGCAACCGCCAGGTTGAGGCTGTAGCTCGGGTTCTCCGGATCCCGTTGCAGAGCTTTTTCATAAGCTGCCACAGCGCCCTGCTCGTCTCCCATGTCACTGAGGATAACCCCCCTGGCATTTCGTAGCCAGCCGTTTCGAGGATCGAGCACAATGGCACGTTGGATCTCGCCGAGGGCGCCCGGCAAATCGTTTCTCTTTCTCAAGAACACGGAGAGCAAATAGGGATACTCGCTCGTGCCCGGGGAAAGCTCCATGGCCCGACGGATGTAGGCGATCGCCACGTTCACCTGGTTCAAGGAGGCATAAGTTTTCGCCAGAAAGGCATAACCATGGTGGCTTGCAGGAAGGAGCTCGGTCATCTCCAGAAACGCCTCGACCGCCTCCTCCAAGCGGTTTTGCTCCAGGAGCTCGCGACCGGCCCCAAACGCCGCCAAGGCCCGCCTCTGCGTTCCCTTCTGTCGCGCTTCTTGGTCCCGTTGAGACTTGAATTGCTCGAGATAGGCTCGTGCTTCTTCGCTGCGTCCCTCCCGGCTCAGCAGGTTTCCCAACGCGTAGGTGGCTTCGGAAAGCTCGCCCAGCTCGGAGGCTTTGCGAAGCGCCTCGATGGCTTCGTCGTTACGACCGAGCTTCCTCAGCAGCGTCCCGTACTCGAAGTGCGCGTAGGGATAAGTAGCGTCGAGCTCGATCGATTTCTGGAAACTTGCCAAAGCCTCTTCCGTCGCCTGCGGCTGCGGCTGCTTTGCTTCCAGTCGTGCCTTGTAAAACCAGGCTCGAGCATGATCGGGTTTTTCCCGACAAATGCGTTCGAACACCGCCAAGGCCTCCGCGCCCTTTCCTTGGTCATTCAAGACACCCCCAAGGTAGTAGAGGGCTTGACTGTCATCGGGGTGAAGCTCGAGGTAAGAGCTGAGCGCGGAAGCCGCCTTCTCGAGCTTCTCGGCGGAGATGTAGAGCTCCGCAAGGCCCAGGTAGGCTTCACCCGAGGCCGGGTCCAGCTCGATGGCCCGTTGATAAGCCCGCTCGGCCTCGCCTACATTCTTGAGATTTTGAAAAATTGTACCTCGGAGAAGGTAAAAAAGAGACTGCTCGGGGTCCAAGACGAGAGCCCGCTCCACTGCAGTCAAGGCGTGGGTCATCAAGCCTTGCTGAAACCACAATAAGGCCAAGCTGTAATGAACGCGGGGATGATCCGGTCTCAGGCGGGCCGCTTCCTTGAAGGCAGCCGTTGCGTCTTCGAGCCGTCCCTCCCGCTCGGCTACCAGGGCACGGGTGACGGCCTCTTCGAAGCTCGGTTTTTCCTGCCCGGCAACCAGCGACAAGGCAAACGAGAGCCAGAGACCTACCGGAACCACCGATCGACGTAACCGTGTCATCTTGACAATCCCCCGGCCTAAGCCGGGGGATTCTCTGGGCGCGGCGAATGAGATTCGACTCTATACGCCCGCATTATTAGAACTACCAAATAAAAAAGTTATCTTAACCATCGCCAAGTCTAATCCCGGCGCAGTCCGGCACAACGTGCTTGTCCCCTCCCGGACATCGCGGATTTTATCTTCGCTTGAAGGGCAGGGCTTTGAACCATCCCCGGGGGGACAAAAACGAATGCCGGGGCCCCAAACACCAAGCCCCGGCATTAAGTCTATCGTCTAGTTTGACGGAGGGGAACCCTGGGAGCCCCACCTCCACCTGAATCCGATCTGGGCTTCTCTAGGTGTCCCGAGGAAAGTATCGCAAATAGCGGCACTCGGATCGGCAGTGCAGCCGCCGTAGCGGGGATCGACGAACGAGGTAACGCTGCCAATGAAATTGCTGTTGTTGAACAAATTGAAGACCTCGAAGATCACGTCGAGGCTTCCCCCTGTGCCCAGGTTGCCGCTCCACATGACCCGAAAGTCGACATCGTAGAAATTGGGCTGATGAATCGGGAAACGGGGCACGATGTTTCCGCTTGAATCAACCGGTCTATCGAAGGGCGGAAAGCCGACGCCGTCCCCGTTGACGTCGGTCTCACTGAAGGCAACCAGCGAGCGACCCGAGCGGAACGTTCCTATGCCGCTCACGGTGAAACCCGCCCCGACTTCGGACGTCCCTTGAATGACAAAGCGATGGGGGATGTCCCGCTCATCGATGCCGAAAGCTTGCTCCACGTTGAAAAAATTATCCACGCCCATATTGATTCCGGTATCCCGCTCGATGTCGGCATTGGACTCGTCTTTGGACCAGGTGTAATGGGCAAAAAACTGGGTGTTCTGAGAGAAAGATTTCTTCAACATGACGGTGGCCGCTTTGTATCGAGACCGCCCCAGGCTGGACGCCATACTCACGGCATTAAAGCCGGGATCGGGCCGCCCGCGGGTGGCTACATCGACCCCGACGTTGCGTCCGAACGGATCCGTCCCGGTAGGTGCGAAGGTGTTCATATCGAACTGACCGTTGAATCCTCCGATGCGGGCGTTATCGGTCTTCGACCAGATGAAATCAACGCCAAAAGACAGGTTGTCTATGATTTCCCGCTCGATGCCGGCGTTGATATTCAGAACCCGTGGATTGTTGAAGTCGCTTGCAACAAAGTCGATAGAAGGTGTCAGGCCGGAGACCGGCGGTACCACGCTGGGAGGCGTTTCGGGAAACACCAAACCGGCCGGATAGGGACCGAATAAACTGACGCTGTCACGGAAGCCACTGCCCCCGGTCGGGAAGAAGATGGAAGCGGTCCGTCCATAGTAGAGTCCCGCCGCTCCGCGCACCACCGTGCGGCCATCGCTCGTCGGATCCCAGGAGATACCGAACCGGGGAGCGAAATTGTTGGTGTCATTGGCAATAGTCTGAGGGACCGGAACGGGATCGGTTCCCGGTGCCTGCCGGACCGACGGTATGGTGCCGTCGGGAGCCGCTATGGGGAACTTGGGGTTGCCGTTCAACTGCGCTTCATAGCGCAGCCCATAGTTGACGGTGAGGTTGGAAGCCGCCCGCCAGGTGTCCTGAACGAAAAAGCCCAGCTCGTGGGTCCAGTAGCCGTCCACGGTGGCATTGTCTTCATTGAAGGGAGCGAAGAAGTTTCGGAAATTCATCAAGCCAACCGAGCGTGCCTCGAATTGCTCCAAGCTGAAGAACAGAAGCGCACCCCGCGACCAACCGACGAAGGAGTTGTCGGTGAGCTCGTTGGAGTTCCAATCGACGCCGAACTTCACGTCATGGCTATCGAAGAGATAACTGAAACTATCCGTCAACTGGATCCGCTTGGTGGTGCCGTTGATGGGAAGGAAGAACTCCCGGCCGAAACAACCAAAAGTACAGGTATCAAATATCTGTACTTCCGGCATGTCGGATTTACCCTCCCGTGGTCTTATCTCGTTCACGTACTGGAACTTGAGCTCGTTGAAGGCGCGGTCACCGAGGACACTGGTCAAGCTGGTCACGAACGAAGTTGCTTCGTTGGTGAAGACTTCGAAGTTGCTCTCGGCGGCCGCCACCAAACCCTGTCCGCGCGAGGTGAAGTTGTCGGTATTGTTGTCGCTGTAGTTCACCCGCACCGTTAAGCGATGGTTTGCGGCCACATCCCAGTCCACCCGGCCGAAGAGAGTGAAGAGATCCTGGCTGCCGGTACTGGGCCCTTCGAGATCGGCCATGTTGGCGATGCCATACTCAGGAATCGCGATCCCGTCGACGGGTCTCAAAAATTGAGTAAAGACCGATTCATTCCGGTTCTGGGCGTCGAAGGCGAAGAAGTAGAAGGCCTTGTCCTGGGCGATGGGGCCACCGAAACTTCCGCCGAACTGCTGCTGCTGGAACTCGTCGGGCGGGTTTCCGAAAGGATCCTCGGCTTTGAGCGCCGAGTCCCGGAAAAAGGCAAACGCCGACGCCCGCATCTCGTTGGTCCCAGACTTGGTGACCACGTTGACCAAGCCCCCGGTGGATCGGCCCCACTCGGCGTTGAACCCATTGGTCAACACCTGGAACTCCTGAATCGCTTCCTGCGAGATGGCGAAGTTCTGGGTCTCCAAAGAGCCGGTGTACTCGGCGAAGAAGGCGTTGGTCTGGTCCGCCCCGTCGACTGAGATCAAAGAGTAGTCACCCGATTGGCCGCCAAATCGGAGAGTGGCACGCAACCCGAGATTCTGCGTCACACGAGGCGAAAGCAAGGCGAAGTCACGGAAGTCCCGGCCGTTGATAGGCAGTGTCGCAATCGCTTCCTGATTGAGCGTTGTGCTTGCAACCGCTCGTGAAGTTTCCACTATCGGAGTGTCGGCGGTGACCGTGATGGCTTCGGTCACCGAGGCCAAGGGCAAGGTAATGTTGATGACGGGAGATGAGCCAACAGTTACCACAACCCCCTGTCGAGTGAAGGTGGCGAAGCCGGATAGCTCCACGACGATGGTATAAGGTCCGACCGGCAGCAAGGGAACCCGATAGCGCCCCACGTTATTGGTGACGACGACGCGGGTGAAGCCGGTCTCGAGCTGAGTCACGGTGACCGTAGCTCCGGGCAAGGCGGCGGCGGTTTCATCGCTGATCGTACCGGTCAACTCGCCCCGGTCCAGGGTTTGCGGGTGTGCAATCGCTGCTCCCAAGAGCAGGATGAGAGTCGAGAGAAAAACTTGTCTTGCCAAGCGCTTATCCATAAGGCCTCCAGCAAACCCTTGAGCTTGAGTACTTTTAGTAATGAAAGAGAACTAATGTGCCCATTAGCCAATAGAGAATCGAGCCAAATTCTAATTAGGTCCAACCAGGATGTCAATCAAAATTCACAATTAAAATGGCCCTCAAAACGGCGTTAGATTGACGCACAGCGGTGAAAAAAACTGTAAGCTGAAATACCTATCTATTTTCCTTTATGTTCTCTATTCAGCTTTGTTTTATTCCAATATGTCAAGCGATTGGAAAGAAACGTTGTCTCGCCAAATTGGCATGTGCTAGAGTGCAGCGCCTAACGGGTGCCGGCCAGCTCAAACCGCAACACCCGATTGCCGAGAGGGGGTCTCTCATGTTCATACCCGAGTCCTACGGACTGGCTCTTCTCCTGATGATCCTCTGCATGATCTGCTGGGGGTCCTGGGCCAACACCTTCAAGTTGACCAAAGATGTCCGCTTCGAGCTTTTCTACTGGGATTACGCAGTTGGCATCTTTGTCATGGCCCTGATCCTCGCCTTCACATTGGGAAGCTGGCGAGGAGGAGAAGAGGCTTTCCTGGCCAACTTGACCCAGGCCACCGGCTCGCGCATCGGCCTGGCCATGCTGGGCGGAGTGGTTTTCAACCTTGCCAACATTCTGCTCGTTGCCGCCATTTCCATTGCCGGCCTGTCGGTTGCCTTCCCGATAGGCATCGGCACTGCGCTGGTGCTGGGCACGGTTCTTACCTATTTCGTCCAGAGGACCGGTAATCCGGCCTTGCTCTTTGCCGGGGTAGCGCTGGCAGTCGTTGCCATCATCGCCGACGCCCTCGCCTACAAGGAGCTCTCTGGAGGAAAACTACAGGTGACCAAGAAAGGCATCTGGATATGCATCATTAGCGGCGTTCTCATGGGGACCTGGTCGCCCTTCACCGCGGCCTCCATGGCCGAAGGTCCGGGGCAGTTGACTCCCTATACGAGCATCGTCTTCTTCACCTTCGCGGCACTCGTCTCGACTTTCTTCTTCAACATCTACTTCATGGAAAAACCCCTGGTAGGAGAGCCGGTATCCTTTGCCGGCTATCTGAAGGGAAGCCCGAGCTGGCATGCCCTGGGTTTGCTCGGAGGTTTCATTTGGTGCCTTGGTACGGCATTCAATTTGATTGCCGGGCGCTCGGCCGGCTTCGCCATTTCTTATGCAATGGGGCAAAGCGCGCCCATGGTGGCGGCTATATGGGGGATCTTCGTTTGGAAGGAGTTTGCCGGCGCCGGCGGCAAAGCAAAGATGTACCTGGCGTTGATGTTTGTCTTTTACATCGGGGCCATTGCGGTGATTGCCAATGCCTACCAGACGGGAGGCTCATAGAGATGAAACGATTGGCAGTTTTTCTGCCGGCCTTGCTCTGGGTCAGCGGGGCCCTATCCCCTGCCGCCGGCCAACCACAGCACCCGCCCATTACCGATCGCACCAATCCAACGCCGGAAGCCCCTCGACGCATCATCCTCGATGTCGACCCGGGAATCGACGACGCCATGGCGATGTTCCTGGCCATGCAATCGCCGGAGCTCCAGATCGAAGCCATTACCGTGGTGTCAGGCAACGTGATCGTGGACCTGGGAGCTGAGAACGCCCTGAAGCTCGTCGAGCTTGCCGGACGCAGCGATATTCCGGTCGCCAAAGGAGCCAAGTACCCGCTCCAGCGCAGGCTCATCACCGCCGAGGCGGTGCATGGCAAAAACGGCATCGGTGAGGTCGACCTTCCCCCACCGAGCAAAAAGCTCGATCCACGCCACGCGGTCGACGTCATCATCGACATCGTCCAATCGAATCCGGGACAAATCACGCTGGTACCGCTAGGCCCGTTGACCAACATTGCCCTCGCTTTCCTCAAGGAGCCTTCCCTTCCCTCTATGATCCCGGAGATCATTCTCATGGGAGGCGCCATTGCGGGGGGAAACGCGAGTCCCGCCGCCGAGGCCAACATCTTCAACGATCCAGAGGCGGCTAAAACGGTGTTCAACTCGGGTGTGCCCATCATCATGGTGGACTTGAACGCGACCTCTCAGGCGCTGATGAGCCGCGACCACCTGGCCAGGCTGGAGAGGAGCACATCTCCCGTTGCCAAAGCGGTGGCCGAGATGGGCGATTTCTATATCGCATTTAGCGAAAGCCTCGGCTTCAGCGGAGCCGAGCTCCACGACCCTCTGGCTGTAGGGATTGCCATCGACAAGACCTTTGCCAAAGTGCTCCAACCCATGCAGGTCGACGTGGAAACGAAAGGCGAGCTGACCTATGGGGCGACGGTTGCCAACCGCTACTTGTTGATCGAGAAAGTGGAAGATGCCGGTGATCACGACACGATCGTAAGTTTTCCTAGAGTCGAGCCGAATGCAGAAGTTCCGCTGGTGGTGGAGGGAGACAGGTTCGTCGCAATGTTCATCGAGAGACTGGTTGCCCCGCTTCGATCGGTTCGATGAAAAGGGAGGAGGCAGGCCGGGCCATGAAGCCAATATTCTTAGGTTTTGTGATCGCTCTCTGGCTCTCACAGGGTACGCTGTCCGGCCAGGAGCGGATCAAGGTTTTTATCGACCAAGACACATCGGGACCGGGTGGCACCGACGTGATGTCCCTCGCCATGCTTCTCATGGCGCCAAACGTCGATGTGGTGGGTATCGGCGTGGTGGCGGGCGACGCCTGGCTCGATCAGGCGGTTTATCACACCTTGAAGATCGTGGAAGTTTGCGGAAAACCGCAAGTGCCGGTTGCCGCCGGCTCCGAAGATCCACTTTTAAACACCCGCGAAGCGATGCTGAGGCGTGAGGCACAATGGGGCCCGAAGGAAGGCGATGGATGGCACGGAGCCTGGGGCGATCGGGTGGCTCCCCGCGGGACGATACCGCCGGCGCCCGGCGGCCCTGCCACTCTCTCGCCGGTGGACAAGCATGCCGCCGAATTGCTCATCGAGATGGCGAGAAAATATCCCGGCGAGCTGGTGCTCTACACGGCCGGTCCACTGACCAACGTGGCACTTGCCATCCGTCTGGCTCCCGACATCGTCGGCAAGATCAAAGCGGTCTACACCATGGGAGGCGCCACCCACGTCAACCAGCGATTCAACTTCTGGTGGGATGCGGAAGCGGCGGCCATCCACTTGCGGGCGCCCTGGAAAGAAATGGACCTGACCCCCATCGACGTGTGTCACAAAACCCAAATGACCAAAGAGCTGGTGGAGCGCATCGCGAGTGCCGACACCCCTCTGGCGCGCTACACGAAGGAATCCTACCTTGGACCGGGTGTCGACGAGGGCCTTTTCACTTACATGTGGGACGAGTTGGCGGCAGCGGCCATCATCGATCCGGGCGTGATTACCAAGAAAGAGGAAATGTTCATGGACTGCGATTTCCTCTGGGGGCCGAACTACGGGAAGACCGTCTGGTGGAAGCAACAACCTCCCCCGTCATGGGCGGTCAATCCATGGAAAGTCCACATGGATATCGACCGGCAACGGTTCGAGGATTTATTTGTTGAGCTCATGCGCCGCCCGAGCACAAATGAAAGGAAGAAATAATGGCAAAGAAACCACCTCGCATCGCAGTCGTAGGAAGTGCAAATGTCGACCTGGTGAGCTTGACCGACAACTTCCCCCGTCCGGGAGAAACGGTGTTTGGCGATCACTTCGACCTCGGATTCGGCGGCAAGGGAGCCAACCAGGCGGTGGCGGCCAGCTATTGCGGAGCCGAGGTTCACATGGTGGCTCGGGTGGGTGAGGATCTCTTCGGTCCCGCGACCATCAAGAACTTCAAGACGCTGGGCATCGGAGCTCGCCACGTAAAGACGGTCAAAGGAGTCTCGACCGG
>SDBT01003729.1_pt1 | contig 26211 bp, 24 predicted proteins | sample 2277101 | NCBI WGS metagenome assembly SDBT01 (sample SAMN10404973, study PRJNA504765) | marine sediment metagenome | isolation source: marine sediment core GS10_PC15, 103 cmbsf | place: Arctic Ocean: Southern Knipovich Ridge | collected 2010 | reverse complement strand
TGAACAAAACCAGACCAGGAGAGAAAACGCGGCCTATCTTACCGGACTTATGAAAGAGATCGAGGGTCTTGAACCTGTAAAAATTTGCCTGAGGGGAAAAAAATATTCTGTTCATATATTTATGCTGCGGTACGACCCTGACGCATTTAACGGCCTGCCCCGCTCAATTATGCTCGAGGCTGTAAACGCCGAGGGTATACCTGCATTCAGTGGATACGCGCATCCTCTTTATAAAAATCCGATGTATCTGAACAAGAATTTTGCCGGGAGTTCTTTTCCGCTGGGCACGAGCTTTCATGAAGATATCGACTACCGGGCCTTTGAAGAGAAATGCCCGGTGGCCGAAAGGGCCTGCAATTACGAAGCGGTGTGGCTGGAGCAGCGGCTGTTCCTGGGTTCGAAAAAAGATATGGATGATATTGCCGAAGCCTTCAGAAAAGTGAAAGAGAACGTCGGTGACCTAATGTGACAAGCCGCATCCTTGCAACGTCGGGGGACCCGAAGTTGTCGGGCTTGCCCGACTTTTAAATGATGTTTCCGGCAAACTAAAGTTTGTGCAAACTGAAGTTTGTGCCAAAAAAGCAAGGAAATTTTTATTTAGGTACTCACATGTTCGTGAGGTCGTCGATATCAGCCGGGAAACACTCGACATTTTATTAAAATAACGTTATTATTATCCTACAAATCATTTCTCATATTTGCGACAGAATTAATCACCAGTATAAATCAATCAAGTAAATAGCCGGAGGGTGCTGGATGGAATATAAGGTAAAAGATATTAAATTAGCAGATAGCGGCAGACTTAAAATAGAATGGGCCGAGTCAAGAATGCCGGTTCTGATGCATCTGATGGAAAAATACAGGAAGGAAAAACCGCTGAAGGGCCAGAAAGTAGCCGGGTGTCTGCATGTTACAAAGGAGACCGCGGTCCTGATAAAAACCCTCGCTGTGAGCGGCGCTGAAGTTTCATGGTCAGGATGCAACCCGCTTTCGACCCAGGACGATGTCGCGGCTGCAATTGCCGATGAGGGCACACCGATTTTCGCGTGGCACGGAATGAACGTGGATGAGTTTTACTGGGCGATCGATGCGACCCTCGAGTTTGAACCGACACTTACACTTGACGACGGGGCCGACCTTATTAACAGGATACATCAGAAACGCCCCGATTTGGCAAAGAAAGTGATCGCCGGCACAGAGGAGACAACAACCGGAGTACACCGGCTGCGTGCAATGGCAAAAGCTGGAGAACTTCTTTATCCCGTTATAGCGGTAAATGACGCTGAAACCAAATGGGATTTTGATAATGTATACGGCACCGGTCAGTCATCGATAGACGGGATACTCCGCTCAACATCCGTGCTGTTAGCGGGAAAGAAATTTGTTGTTGCCGGTTACGGTCATTGCGGGAGGGGGACAGCTTCCAGGGCAAGGGGTATGGGAGCGCAAGTTATTGTCACCGAGATAAATCCCCTGCAGGCGTTAAAGGCTATGCTGGACGGCTTTGAAGTAATGAAAATGGATGAGGCTGCAGCTGTCGGGGATATTTTTATCACGGCTACAGGGATGAAAGACATCCTGGTAAGAAGGCATTTCGAAATGATGAAAGATGGGGCAATAGTGTGCAATACCGGTCATTACGACTGTGAGATAAACCTGAACGACCTTGCAGCCCTTAAGGATGAGGTCCGTGAGATAAGGCCAAACAATGAGGAGTACCGTCTAAAGAACGGCCGAAAGATCTTCCTCCTTGCCAAGGGCAGGCTCGTGAACCTTGCAGGTGCCGAGGGACACCCGTCTGAAGTAATGGACATGAGTTTCGCGAACCAGTTCCTGGCATTGATCAGATGCGCCCGTGAAGGCAGGGACCTGGATGCCGCGGTACACGACGTGCCGGTTGAACAGGACCTCGATCTCGCGCGCCTCAAGCTCGACACCCTCGGGATCGGTATTGATTCTTTGACCCCCGAGCAGGAAAAGTACAACGATGATTATCTGGCGGGAACTTAAAAGGTTTTGTATTTAGTGCGGTTTTCTCACAAATTGAATGATATAAAAGATTTTTAATACTATGGCAATACATTACAAATTCAAAAACAGAATGCAGTGATATGTGAGAAACCCGCTAAACCCCCTATTCGATGTATTTATGTATTTTTGTGAGAAATGGGGGTTAGAGAAAACCGGAACGATTTAAACTGTAATTAAATTTTTGGAGTAGACGTTGTTTTTGAAAAGTGTGGAGATCCACGGTTTTAAATCCTTTGCTGAAAAAACAACATTGGTTTTCAAACCGGGTGTTACGGCGATCGTGGGGCCCAACGGTTGCGGGAAGAGTAATATTATTGATGCAATCAGGTGGGTCCTCGGTGAATCGAGCGCCAGGTCTCTAAGAGGGGAAGTCATGGATGACGTGATTTTTTCCGGTACTGAAGATCGAAAAGCCCTTGGGATGGCGGAAGTGGGCATCACCATAGCGAACGAAGGAGGTCTTCTGCCTGTTGAATATTCAGTAGTGAACATTAAAAGAAGACTTTACAGGTCGGGCGAGAGTGAGTTTTTGATCAACAAGAACAATGTCCGTCAAAAGGATATTCATGATCTGTTTGCCGACACGGGTATAGGGAAAAAGGCGTACTCGGTTATGGAGCAGGGCAATATTGATGAAATACTCAGTAACAAGCCCGAAGAGAGGATGAGTGTTTTCGAAGAAGCGGCGGGAATAACGCGTTACAAATCACGCATCAAGCAGTCATATAAAAAACTTGCCTCCACGCGGGAAAACCTGGTCCGGCTGGAACTTGTTATCCACGAAGTGGAAAAAGAGTACAAATCACTTGAAAGACAGGCAGAAAAAGCGGTTCTTTACAAAAAGGTCAAAAAAGATGAAATACATTATGAGACTCTGTACTACTACGAAAGGGTCAGCAAGCTGAAAAAACAGATAGATAAAAACAACGGCATGCTGTCCGAGTTGAAAACCACAAGAGACGCAGGGACAAAAGAAACGTCCGAGTTAAAGAATTCTATAAAAAAGAACATTGACAGAGTCCGGGATGTTGAAAATGAGATCAGTGATATAAAAAATGAAGTGTACAGGAAGGAAGCCGAGATCGAGGCGGCCAATTCAAAGATATCGCATATCGCGGACCGGATATTTGAGATCCGGAATGAGATCGATAAAAAAACCCACCAAATAGAAAAGATCGAAAAAAACAAACAGGACCTTGGCCTGAAGTTAGACCGCCTGGCCAGGGACATCAAAGATGTTCAGGACCTTCTTTCTTCCCAGGAGGATAAACTCAATAATTATTTAAAAGAAGCGGATTTTATCAATAAAAAAATAAACAGGAACACAGACAAGCTGTCTGAAAATTCGAAAAGGATCGAAAAAACGGAGGCAATGGTCAGGGGTTTGAGAGAGGAATTACGGAATGTAATTAATCAATTGCTCAGGGAAATAGATGCTATCAAAGCCGGGTTTGAGGGGAATGAGAAAAAAAAGAATGATCTGGTACGTGATATATCAGAGGATTTTCAAAAGATCGACAGCGGTTTGAAACATTGCATGACGAGATTCGATGACCTGGTGTACACCACGAAAGAGTCGGATTTTAGCGGGCACACCGGGCAGCTGTCAATAGAAGTGACCGGTATAAAGGACAGGCTCAAGAGTCTTAAATCCAATATAGAAATGGTTATCGGCATTCAGGATGACTTGAGCAGGGTGATATTCGGGAAAGAAAGTTCGCACACCCGAAAAGAGCAGATAGAGAAAGACATAGAAAAATATTTAAAAAATATTGAGAACATCAAAGCTGAGATAGTCGAGCTGAATGCGGGGCTGAAAAAAAGCAGGGAAGAAAAGGAAGAGTTCGATGGGCTCATTAATAACCTGCGTCTTGATATTACCAGGAATAGAGAAAAGATCAATTATTATGCTGAAACCATCCGCAGGTTGAAAAGGGACCTGGAAATAAGCGCGGAATCACTCCAGGATGTTAAGTTTGAAATAAAATCCCATCGGGAGCGCAACGAACAATTTGAAATCGAGATAAAAAACCTCAGAACCGGATCTCGCGAACTGGAAAACACAAAAACAGTACTTGCAGAAAAGATGAAAGGGCATAATTCTCTTATCAAGAAGATCATTGATAAAATACAGAAAAGCGAGACCGAATTAAACCGGAAGAGAAACCAGCTGGATAATATGATAAAATCAATTGAGGGGCTGGAGCTAAACAATGCCGAGCTTAAATCGAGGGCGGATACGATCTTAGAAAACTTCCGGGAGAGATACAGCATAACGCTGGAGCTTTTTAAACCCGAAAAAGAGATCGACATTAAAAGTATCAACGAAGGGAGAGAGAGGATAAAGACCGAACTCTCTTCCATCGGTCAAGTCAATCTGATCGCGATTGAAGAGTTCAAAGAAGTAAAAAAGAGACATGAGTATCTCACCGAGCAGAAAAAGGACCTTGAGAAAGCCAGGGAAGATATCAATGTTATTGTTGCGAAAACAGTAAAAACTTCAAAAGAGTTATTTATGGACTCTTTTGAAAAAATTAAAACGAATTTTAACGGGCTGTTCAGGAGACTTTTCAACGGAGGCCGAACGGACCTCTTTCTGACCGATGATTTGAATATTTTTGAGGCCGGGGTAGATATATATGCCTGTCCGCCGGGTAAATCATTGAAACGCAAGTCGCTTCTTTCCGGAGGTGAAAAAAGCCTTACCGCAATATCGCTTCTGTTTGCGGTTTTTATGGTAAAAGCGAGCCCCTTCTGCATGCTTGACGAAGTCGATCACGATCTTGATGAAGAGAACCTAATACGTTTTCTTAAGTTGTTAAAAGAGTTTACCGACACGACACAGTTTATAATAATTACTCATAACCGGAGGGCCATCGAGTTTGCGGATGTGCTGTACGGGATCACAAGCGAGGAAGCCGGGGTCTCAAAAGTTGTTTCACTGGATCTGATGGAGCAGGCCGTTGAATGAAATCGTTGAGTGGATCAAAGCGAACACAAGGCTGGTAATGATCGGTGCAATAGTAGTTATTGTGTTGTCAACCGCGATAGGTTTTCTTCTGGGGTTGACACAAAGAGAGCGCGGGCCAGAAGAAAGTTTTGAACTGGATGCAGCATGGGAGAGGCTTACAGCAAGTTCTTTGACGGAAAATAAAGACCGGCAGCTGCTTTTACCCGCACCTGTAATTCCGCCTCTGGATGAGGCAAGGTTTAAATACTTATTTTATTTTGATGAAGATGATTCCAAAACAGGCGAGTTTGAATTAATTCCCTTGAAAATTTCTGAACTGTTCAAATACCGGCAAATCGGACTTGAATCTAATATTAAGGCTTTTCAGTTTAATAATGAGGAGCTGAATATAATAACCGGTAAAAACGAGCTTGTTGAGCCATAACTGGAAATAAGAATATTCCGGTGAAATATGAAGAAGTCATTTTTTGTTGTTATTATTTTTTTATCCCGGATTATTATACTTTATTTTACTGCTCCAGGATCATCGGGGGCTGAACTGATCCCTGTCGACCCTGATGCGGATGCCCATCACAAAGAGATAAGCGTTAAAAGGGGTGAGATTTTTACGATCCGTCTGAAAGGAAGCGGATGGTATTTAAACAGGTATGACAGTAATAACCTTGCTTTCAAATTGAGGACCGTACACTCAGAGTATACCGATTTCACTATTCACCCGGTTGGGGAAGAGCCCGCGTACCTATTTTTCAGTTACCTTGATAAAGACATGTACATCAGGGTCAACATCGACCCCCGGATTAGATCAGAAGTGGAGGAAATGTTGAATGATGGGGGAGGGATGAATGAGAAAAAAGAAGATATGCCACCTGAAATTAACGAAGTGCCTGTTGAAAGCCCGGGGGATGGCGATGAAGAAACGGTTATTGATTCCGGCACTGAAATTGATGAACTGCCGGATGATGTTGAAGCTGAGTATCTAAAAACCGAAACAGAATCAAGTGTTATTACAAAAGATGAAATCAAGAAAGAGACATCTCCTGGAAAGAAAATGCCTGATGCCGAAGATATGTATTATATAACAAAGGACAAAGAAATCGTTAAAATCCCGAGTGTGAATGAAGAAAGCGAGTATAGAAAAGGAGTTGAGGCTTTCAATAATGATGAACTGGAGAAAGCAGCAGAGCATGTTCTTGATTACCTGTCAAATTGTGTCTCCTGTGTGTATAAGGATAACGCGCGTTTTATTGCTGCTGAAATATATATAAAACAGGAAAATGAAGAAAAAACCATGATATTTCTGGATAAGTTGATCGATTTCGGGAACCTGGAATATAAAATGAAAGCAGGCAGGATAAAAGCGGATTTAAATTACGAAGCGGACAAATTTGAAGACGCCCTCGAGGGGTACAAAACTTTGCTATTGTACGACGGCAATAATGTAGAGGTTTTGAAGAATACAGGTGATATTTACTATATGTTCAAGGATTACGAAAACGCCCTCGCGAATTATGAGCTGGGGATGGAAAACGGATTGGCTGCAGATGAAGTTTATTTCAGAATGGCGCTCATGTATGACAGTGCCGGGAAGCTAAAAGACCTTGAAAAGGCGTACAGATATTACAGGTTTATTACGGAAATGTCCCCTGAGTTCAAGCATTATCAGGAAGCGAAACAGAGAGTGCAGTTTATGGAAAAAAATTTTTTTAATTATGAGTAATAAATACACAGCATGAGGTGAGGAAATGCTTGATTCACTTTCGGGCCGACTTTCAGAAATTATGAAGAAGATCAGGGGATGGGGGAGCCTTAATGAAATAAATGTCACCGATGGACTGAGGGAGATTAAACTGGCGCTTCTGGAAGCTGACGTTAATTACAAGGTCGTCAAGGCGTTTATGGAGGGGGTAACCGCCGAGGCCATGGGAGAGAAAGTGCTGAAAAGTATAGCCCCGGCCCAGCAGTTTACTAAAATTGTTTATGATTATCTGGTAAAAATACTCGGTGATACCCCGAAGGACCTGAATATACACAGGGGAGGCATCTCGGTGCTGATGCTCGTAGGACTACAGGGTTCGGGTAAGACCACAAGCGCGGTCAAGCTCGCACGTCACATACAGAAGAGCTACAACAAGAAACCTCTTCTGATTGCGGCAGATATATACAGGCCGGCAGCTGTAAAACAGCTTGCGCTTCTCTCTGAAAAAAATGGTTTCGACATGTTTGAAGCCGATGATGATCCTGTTAACATTTGTGCCGCGGGCGTAAAACACGCAAAGGAAAACAGCTTCGGGGCGGTAATCGTCGATACTGCAGGGAGGCTTGAACTGGATGAAAAGATGATGGATGAGCTTGTAAAAATCAAACGCGTGATAAACCCTCACGAGATCCTGCTCGTTGCTGACGCGGCAACGGGACAGGCTGCGGTTTCGGTGGCGCAGGGTTTTGATGAAAAAATCGGTGTTACAGGTCTCATGCTGTCAAGAATGGATTCAGACGCCAGGGGAGGTGCCGCACTTTCCATGTCTTATATAACCGGAAAGCATATCAAGTTTATCGGGACGGGAGAGAAGGTGGCTGATTTTGAAAAGTTTTATCCTTCAAGAATCGCCGGGAGAATACTTGGCAAGGGAGACGTGGTTTCACTTGTGGAAAAGGTCCAGGAGGATCTTGATTTAGAAAAGGCAAAGAAACTTGAAAAAAAGATAAAAAAAGCCGCTTTTGATCTAAATGATTTTCTCGATCAGATAAAACAGATGCAGAAAATGGGCCCTCTCGAGAATATACTGGAAATGATACCCGGCCTGCCCAAAAAGGCGAACATGAATATAGATGAAGGTGAGTTGAAGCGCACAGAGGCTATTATCTGCAGTATGACAAATTATGAGCGGGGGCATTACAAGAGTATAAACGGCAGCAGGAGAAAACGCATCGCTATGGGAAGCGGCACCACGGTTTTTGATGTAAATAAACTTATCAATAATTTTCAGCAGATGAAAAAAATGATAAAAAAAATGGGAAAGGGGGGGGGAATGAAGGCTCTTTCTTCTCTTATGGACAGGATGTAGCCGGCGCGTAATTAAACAGCCGGGTTAATACTCGGATTTTATATAACGGCTCGAGACAACTATTTCTTTACAATAGCTATCAATGAAATTATATTAAATAAAAAAGCAGGAGGCATTGTTTGTGGGTGTAAAAATTCGGATGACACGAATGGGAACAAAAAAGAGGCCGTTTTACAGGATCGTAGCGATTGATTCTCGAAAGAAAAGGGATGGAGTGTATCTTGAAAAACTTGGTACATATCATCCTCTTGACGAAGATGCAGAAAAAAATGTTGTGATAAATGAAGACAGGATAAAACACTGGCTGAATTACGGGGCTAAACCATCTCATACTGTAAAAACACTTTTGAATAAAAAGGGGATAGAGTTAACGTAGCGGAAGTCTTGAGGATCGATCCAAAAACGGGAAAGGAGATGTGGATATGCGAGAAAAAGAGTTCCTGTTGTACATAATAAAGGCGCTGGTGGACGAACCCGATGAAGTTGAGATCAATGTTGTTGAGGGAGAAAAATCTACTATCTTTGAGTTGAAAGTCGCTCCTCCCGATATTGGAAAAGTGATCGGGAAAAATGGACGTATCGCAAAAGCAATCAGAACAATTCTCAACGCTGCAATAGCCAAGACCGGAAAAAGAATCAGTCTGGACATATTAGGATAAGCAGCCCCTATTCTCTCCATTTTTATTTTGAAATCGCTCAAAAGTTAGATCGAATTCCACAATTAGCTCTATTAAAATAGAATAAAATTGTTTTAATAAACCGGTGAAATGAGCATAAAAACAGAATATTTAGTGATCGGAAAAATCGTAAAGCCCTTCGGGATAAAGGGGGAAGTTAAGGTTTTCCCTATTACTGATTCAGCGCTGAGATTTAAAGACCTGCGATATGTGTTTTTGCAGAGTGGCTCCCGCTTCAACAGGTTTGATGTAAATTCTGTGCGACTGGCGAATGAGTTTGTTCTTTTAAAATTTACAGGCCTTGAAACAAGGGATACTGTGGAAAATTTTCGGGGTGAATACCTGTATATCGACAGAAAAAACGCTGTGGAGCTCGAGGAATCAAGCTACTATTACTATGATCTGCTGGGCTGCAAAGTCAAAACCATAGAGGGAATAATGTTGGGCAGTGTATACGACATACAAAATGCGGGCAGCTGTGATGTGTATTTTGTTCGAGCTCAAAATAAGGATGAAAAAGAGGTCTTGATCCCGGCAATCTCACAGGTAGTAAAAAATATAGATGTAATCAACAAAGAAATTACTGTTGATTTGATAGATGGTCTTTTGTAATCGATTTTGAAAATAGTATGACCTATCACGATTTCTAGCAGGATTTCCTGAATTAACAGTAGAATAACTATGGTTTTTAATATATTAACTTTATTTCCTGATATTTTCACGGGATTTTTCGGTGAAAGCATAATCAGGCGGGCTGTAGAGGCAAAAATAGTCCATTTTAATGTTATTAATATAAGGGATTACAGCCAGGACAAACATAAAAAAGTGGACGATTATCCCTTCGGGGGTGGAAGAGGAATGCTTTTTGCTCCGGATCCTGTATTCAGGGCCATAGAGAGCATTTCTGAAAGGGGAAGGGTCCTGTACCCCAGTCCAAAAGGGGCGTTATTAAAACAGCCAAAGGTGCGGGACCTGGCCCGCTGTAGAATATTGACAATAATATGCGGTCATTATGAAGGGATAGATAACAGGATAGTGGAAAACCTGGTTGATGAGGAGGTTTCGATAGGTGATTACATCCTCACAGGCGGTGAGCTTGCGGCTGCGGTTATTGTAGATTCAATTACAAGAGAGCTGGACGGCTCGCTCGGAAATGAAGGATCAAGGCTGGAGGAAAGTTTTGATGACTCAGGACTTTTGGAGTACGAGCAGTACACCAGGCCGGCTGAGTACCGGGGTCAAAGCGTGCCTCAAGTCCTTCTGTCGGGTGATCATGAAGAAATAAGAAAATGGCGGATAAAAAGAAGGCTTATCAAGACACTGGAAAAAAGACCGGAACTTTTAGATGAAGTCACTGTTCCGGAAGATTACAAAAAAATATTAAACGAAATTATTAAGAGGAGAGGGCCAAATGAACGTAATAAATGAGATTGAGCGGGAATATATAAAATATGATGATCTGCCGTTTAAAGTCGGCGACCTTTTAAAGGTCCACGTAAAAATAATCGAAGGAAAAAGGGAGAGGATACAGATCTTTGAAGGATATGTCATTGCTATTAAAAACAGCGGTGATAGAAAAACTTTTCGTGTGCGAAGGGAATCCTACGGCATAGGTGTAGAAAGGGTGTTTCCTGTAAATTCACCCAGGATCGAAAAATTAGAAGTTGTGAGGAGAGGCAGGGTGAGAAGGGCTAAATTGTACTATTTGAGACAGCGGGTTGGAAAAGCAGCGCAGATCAGGCCGCTTTTGAAAAAAATGAAATGAGTAATATCCTGATTGATAAACTCATGTCATAAACGCCTATGATTACGTGAAATTAAATAATTTTCCTTTTATGATCACATCCGGGATAAATATCCAGGAAATATTTGATGTACAACTTTGAAAATAAGTTTATGTGCCGGTTGGAAAATAATGCTTTAACAAGAGGTTTCAAAACTATTGCCGGCATTGATGAAGCGGGTAGAGGGGCCCTGGCCGGCCCCGTGGTTGCAGCGTGTGTTGTTCTTGATCCTCACAATATACCGACCGGTATTGTTGATTCAAAAAAAATCAGCGATAAAAAAAGAAGAAGTCTTTTTGAGCGTATCTGCAGGACCGCGGTATCGACCGGTATCGGGTCGATAAGTTCAAGCGTGATCGACGAAATCAATATATTCAACGCGACAAAGTTGGCAATGAAAGAAGCAATTAGCAATTCAGCTTTGAAACCCGATTTTTTATTAATTGATGCTGTAAAATTATACGATATATCAATTAGTTCTCTCTCCGTAGTCAGAGGGGAGGAAAAAAGTGTTTCTGTGGCAGCCGCAAGTATTATTGCCAAGGTCTACCGGGATAACATTATGGTTACACTTTCAAAGCAATATCCTGATTACGGTTTCTCATCCCATAAAGGGTACCCAACCGCTTTACACAGGAATATGCTTTTTGAGTACGGACCGCTGGTGATCCACAGAAACTCTTACAGACCTGTAAGAGAAGCGTTTGATTTATGGAAATTAAAAAATCAGAAATAACAGCACCGGCAGCCAAAAGCGTGACAAAGGATGTAAAAGTCGGTCAGCTTCTAAGGGTCAGGGTGCTCAGAAGTCTTGGAAAAGGAAAATTTCTGGTTGAGTTCAAAGGGAAAACCCATAACGCGATCCTCAACAGAAATATTTCAAGCCGGCTGTTTATGGCAAAGGTTGTAAAAGTGTCGCCGGGTCTGGAACTTAAATATGTTAAAAAGCTGGAACTCCCGAATTTCAGCACAGGCAACAATAACCTGTTAGCACTGCTAAACACGAAAAAACCATTTATTCAAAAATTGATTACCTCCGATAATTTTCTTGTAAGCCTTTTTGTTTTTATTCAAAAAAATAAAAAAAATAATAAGAAAATTGTGCAAAACAGCGTGAAAAACCAGAATATATCGCATATACTGAATAAAAAGAAACTCACATTAAATAAAGCTGTGGAATATTATATTCTGCAGAATCTATATAATATGATGAATGACAACGAAAATATTTTTTTATTTCCCCTGCGGGTCGATGATAACAGTTACCTGTGCGATCTGAAAATATCGGAAGAAAAAAATAGTATCGACAATTCGTTTTTTCTTTCGATAACACTCGATGAAGAGCGAAAAATAGGGTTTCTGGTTTATTTTGATTATGAAGCTATTGTTTGTTACGTATCTACAAACGATCAAAAGTTAAAGTGTATTTTAAGATCTAATGCGGAAATTTTGATAAATCATTTGAAATCCGTTAACTACAATAAGAAGGTCGAGGTTGCGTTTGTGCCTTTTAGAGAGCAGGCTTTTTATTCAGCCAACAGTTTAAAAAAAATTGATATAAAAATGTGATTTTATGGGGAAAAACGCTTTAGCTCTAAAATACGAACCGGGAGAGAAGGCACCGAAAATCATCGCAAAAGGAAAAAACAGACTTGCCGAATTGATAATAAAAATCGCAAAGGAGAACGGAATAACGATCGAAGAAAACAAACTGCTCAGTGAGGCCCTGATGCAATTTGACCCTGGTGAATACGTACCTGAAGAAACCTATGAAATAATCGCTCAAATTCTCGCGTTTGTTTATAAATTAAAGCTGAGTTAAATAATGGCATTAAAAAAGTATAAAGTTGAAGACCTCAAGCCGGGTATGGTGTTTGATAAGGCTGTTTATGTGGACGAGAACAACATCCTGGCTGCACCCATGGTCCCTATTAAAGAAGTGGATATTAACCGTTTGATAAAGTGGGGGATCGAAGAAGTAGAGACCTCGGGTGTAGTAATAAAACAGTCTGTAGAAGACCAGGTAAAAAAGAGGCCGGCCGGAGATGATGACCGTTCAGAACAGGACTCCTCAAGTATTAAAACTGTCTGGGATGATTCATACAGGCTGGTCGAGGATATATTTGAAAAAACCAGAAATGGTTCCGTGTATGATAAAGATGCGATCATGAATGGTATTGATGACCTTCTTATCGAGGTGAGTAAGGATGTAAGCGGCGCACTGAGTGAGGTCACTGTCGCGCATAAGGGGAAATATCTCCATAACCTTGGTGTAAATGTTTCAATCCTGGCAATGGCAACCGGGTTTTCACTTGGCTACGGCAAGGAAAAATTGACTCCCCTGGGAGTGGGGGCCCTGCTGCACGATGTCGGTATGGTAAGAGTTCCTTCGTATATTATTGAAAAAGAGGGGGCTTTAACTCCGGATGAGTATAACCGGGTTAAAACTCACACTGTTTACGGGTACAGGGTTGTATTAAATGAAATCGGCATGGAAAACGAAATAGCTGATATCGTTATGCAGCATCATGAGATGTATGACGGGAGCGGGTACCCTAGGAAACTAAAAGGTAATGATATATCGGTATACGCCAGGATAGTATCGGTTTGTGATGTTTTTGCCGCGATGATAAAAAAGAGAAGTTATCGTGAAGAGCACCTTTCATACCATGCGATGAAAAACATATTGGGAGGTTCGAACAGAAAGTACGATCCCGATATTGTAAAAGCATTTCTTTCCAGTATGGCTATACATCCCGTTGGCAGTGTTGTAGAGCTTAACAATGGTGTGATAGCAAAAGTCGTCAGCGCGAACCCGGAGCTCCCATTGAGGCCGAAAGTAACGGTTTTGATCGATGAATTCGGGGTAAAACCCGGTACAGGAATAATAATCGATTTAGAATCGGAAAAATCTGTCTTTATCAAAAAGCCTGTCGCAAAAGTTGATTTAAAACAAATGCTGGGTGAGGGATAGTAGCGATAAATTGATCAGTTTTTAACCGCGTTCGCGATTAAAAACGGCATAAGGCCCTATCTTAGATTTAAGGGTGCTGCTGGAAATAAAGCATGAATAAGAGCGAAAATAAAACCGGCAGCAAATATTCCACCGGTATATATGGTGAAGATAAAATAGTCAGTTATTTGAAAAAAAGAGGCTGGACAATCCTTGAAAGGAATTTCAGATATCAAAAAAAAGAGGTGGACATAATAGCAAGCAGGGAGGACATAATAATCTTTGTCGAGGTCAAAGCGCGTAACAGCAATCAATTCGGGCGAGGGTTTGAGGCGGTGGATAACCATAAGAAACGGCATATACTGAGTGTCGCCAGGTATTATGTGGAGAAATATAAACTTCAGAACATAAATATAAGATTTGACGTGGCAAGTATCGACTGTGATGTGATCCGGTATATTGAGAACGCATTTCAGGTTTGAATTGCCGCAATATTTTGCCGGTTGTTTTAAGAACGGGTATTGAGAACAGGATTTATTAAATAAAGATCATGAGAAAGACAAAAAAAAATAATTTCGGTTCAATGATTACAAAAGCGGAAAAAATTAGTATAAATATCCTTCGGAAAAACAAAATCGAAAACCTCAAAACAATGATCAATAATAAAGATTATATCAGCGAAGCCATTGTTAAACTGGCAAACTCTCTCACATCGGGATTAATGACGTAACCGCGAACAGGCTAGCCATAATTTCTGTAATTCCACACATCCTGATACAGGCAGCCTAAAAAGGGCTATTGATTGTAAAAACTTTTCAAATTGCCTGAATGGGTATTATGTATTAATATTTCTTTGTATTGCCCAAAATAATACAGGAATAATAAGTGAATACGCACAATCGTAAACATTACAAAAAGTACAGGGATTATAGAAAAAAAGAAAAGGCAAAAAGAGAAATATGCCCCGTATGCAACAAACCGATAAATAAAATTATTACAGCCATTACACATAAAGAGACAAAGAAAAAAGCACATTTTGACTGTGTTTTGAAAGAGTTGAAAAAATATTACCATTTAAAACCTAATGAAGAAGTATATTACCTCGGGGGTGGAAGTTTCGGTATTGTGGAAGGGCCTAAAGGTTTAAAAGCAAAGAGGTTTGTCATTAAAAGAAAAATACAATATGAAGAAAAACAGTAATTTTAACCCCTTTTTTCCCCGCTTACTGCGAAGCCAAGAGTTAACCGCCGGTATTATGTATACCCTGATTCAGATTGTGTTGAGAAAACGTGTATAATCATGAAATAAAAATTGAATGCCGGCTGTTTAATCTTATAAAAACCTGAGGTGGCTCCATGTTTTGCAGGCTTAAGTCGGCAACTGTGCTGGGTGTAAGCTCATCCATAATAGATATTGAAGTTGATTTAAAAAAAGGTCTACCACAGCAGTCGATAGTGGGTCTGCCTGACACGGCGGTTAAGGAGGCAAAAGAAAGAGTAAATGCTGCGATTAGAAACAGCGGTTATACATTCCCTCTGGGCCAACTCACGATCAATCTGGCGCCTGCTGACATAAAGAAAGAGGGGTCTATATTCGATCTTGCAATTGCCATCGGCGCTTTGATCGTTTCAGAGCAGGTAAAAATTAAAAAAAATGTAGGTGATTACATTTTTCTCGGGGAACTTGCTCTGGATGGTTATATAAGACCGATACACGGTGTACTTGCAATTCTCGAGAATGCCAGGGAGCAGGGTGTCCACGGGATCATACTTCCCATCGATAATTATGAAGAGGCACGCCTTATCCCGGATATGGACATTTATCCGGTCAGATATTTAACTGAGGCAGTACATATTATTGCCGGAACCTGGGAGTTTCGTCCAGCCGATTATGAGCGTGAAAAAGATCTTTATAATGTGATCTACAGGAAAATTGAAAAGAACAACAACGAAAGAGGCCGTTTTAGTGAAAAACATTCAGATGATTTTTCTGATGTAAAGGGCCAGAATTACGCAGTGAGGGCGATCGAGATAGCGATATCGGGAGGGCACAATATTCTTATGATAGGTTCGCCCGGGTCCGGGAAAACCATGATAGCGTTGAGAATACCGACAATAATACCTGAAATGATAAAAGAGGAATCCATAGAAACTACAAAAATCTATAGTATTGCCGGTCTCCTGGCTGCCGGGCAGGGTCTGATCAGCAGCCGGCCTTTTCGGGCTCCTCACCACACAGCGTCTGAAGTTTCGATCATAGGTGGGGGTAAAAACCCCATACCCGGAGAGATAACCCTCGCGCACAATGGAGTGCTTTTTCTTGACGAGTTCACGGAGTTCAAGAACAATATCATACAGTCTCTGCGCCAGCCGCTTGAAACAGGCACCGTCACGATCGCGAGAGCGGATACACGTATTACATTCCCGTCCCTGTTTATGCTTGTAGCTTCGATGAACCCGTGCCCCTGCGGATACCTGTTTGACCCTGAACGAGTGTGCAGGTGCAACTCGTTTCAGATCAATAAATATTACATGAAGATATCCGGGCCGATCCTTGATAGAATAGATATCCAGGTGGAAGTAAAACCTTTAAAAGCAGCGCAGATGTTTGAAAACAATCACTCTGAGTCATCATCCGTGATCAAAAAAAGGGTCAATCTGACAAGAAAAGTGCAGCAGGAACGGCTTTCTAAGTATGGAATAAACCTAAACGCTTTTATGAGCACAGAGCTTGTGAAAAAATATTGTTACATAGGTATGGAAATAAAAGAAATATTATTTACAGCCGTAAAAAAGTACAAGCTGTCTGCGCGTTCATACAATAAAATATTGAAGGTCTCGCGTACCATAGCTGATATGCAGTGCAGGGAGAAAATATCAAAAGAGGACGTGCTCGAGGCTCTCAGTTTTCGTGAAGTCGAGAACATACTCTACAACAAAACACCAGGTCCAAAAATAAGACAATAAGCACAACTGGACAGAATATAAAGCATTTCTATTTTATCTTCATTAGACTTGTTTCCGTTTTTAAATATTACCTTTTCAAAACCCTAATTTTTCAGCGCAACCATTAAAAAAATTTTAAAGATTTATTTGTATGTAATATATACATCATTATAGTTTATATACATTTCATACGAGGTGTAAGTAGTGGCTTTTAGTATTAGAAATTCACAAGCTGAACAGCTTGCCAGAAATGATTTTTCTAAGACTGATCTTGAAATAGTTAAAATCGAGGCGAAAAGTTGATCGTCCCGTTCTTTTTCTGTTTAAGTTCTCAGAAATGTCAGTCCACTTCCTCCAGGCCGAAGAAAAGAACGGCCGGCAGTTCATCTGTCAGGCACATGACGAATGCCGCATATCTGGCCATAAAGCGCAGGCATTTGACCTGTAGTTCGAACGCGGTGGCATCTCTTTTTCCGCTATAAAAGGCAATACCCATCTGCGTGGGGGTCAGTATAGTGAGAACCAACAATACGAGCATGCATATCGGCAGCATAATTACAAAGCCAAAGATCCTCAGGATGAACTTGAACCAGCACCATTTATCAGGCCTGTCAATATAGAAAGTCACAGGATAGGATTCTTCCTCATTTCCATTGAATGGCGGGTACTCATCTGTGAGGAACATTATATATCCCGATACGCGGATATCGAACCTCAGGTACCTGAGAACATAATTCCACATCTTTTCAGGATACTTTGCCGAGAAAAGAAGAACGAGCATAGCAATGGCCTCGACGAAAAAGGCCGGAATCCCGTAAATACCGAGAAAGATCAGGTGCGGGATCACCAGCAGGAACCGGAAGAAGACCCTTAATCGGTCCGCTGTTTCTTCATAAGAACAATCAAGTTCTACCGGATGAGCCATTCGCAAGCCTCCTTTTTATTTTCTTCTTTGTTCAAGCATGTAAAATAAAACACCGGGTGACGGCAAGCCAAATATTTTTAATAAAAAACAATTTTCTGAAAAAAACTGTTCCGAACAGCAGCCTGCTGGATACAGGGAATAGTACATGATAACCTGCATTATATATCTTCTTCCAGACGGTACAGCACGCTGTTGATGATCTCGAGGACCTTGTTATCAGACTCGGACCTCCTCTTGTCCTTTAGAACCGGGACTATTACATCCGGGTCAAAATCACCGAGTACTGTGAGAGCGTAGGTTTTCAGCGGCGGTTCCATCGCGATCTTGAGTATCGGGTTGATGCATTCTGTTTTTCCTATTCTGGACAGAATATAAAGTATTTCTATTTTATCTTCATTGGACCTGTTTCCTTTTTCGAGGTAGACCCGGGCCAGATCAACACCTTCCACAGTGCCGATGTCACCCATAGCCCTAAGGATTTCAATCTGCAGGGCGGACTCTTCCGTCTGGTTGAACTGTTTTTTCAGGGTCCTGACAACGGTTTCTGAATCGTCGCCGATTTTATTGAGCGTTGATACGGTTTCTAATTTGATCGCCAGGTTGCTTGAGGACAGAAGCGTTTTTGTCAGTATGTTCAGGACCTTGTCATTTGTCCGGCCTATTTCCCCGAGGGCTTGTATCGCGAATTTTTTCATGATTATATATTTTTCATCCTGAAGTTTGATGATATTGATCAAAGTTCCTATGGTGTTGACCCTGGCGTCTGAATACCCTATTGCTCCAAGAGCCCTGATCGCGTTTGTCCTCACCGAGGTAGGCTGTGATTCATCCGTGGCGATCTTGACCAGCTCAACAACCAGGTTTATGTTTTCAATCCTGCCTATTCTGTAAATTCCCCATGTGGCGTTTTCGCGTACCGCGGTGTACTCACTCTTTGTAAGAAACAGAAAGGTCGGGGCCGACAACGGGTCTTTTAATTTACTGAGAATTTCAGACCCCATAACAAGCACTGTTTTATCCTTTGACCGGACAAGAACATTGTTCAGTGAAGAAGCGACAAGCCTCAAATTGATCTTGCTCTGCTTCAGTATTGCCTCTTTTGCGGTTTCCCGTACTTCAGGGTCCGGGTGCCCGATATTAAGGATTATGTGATTGATAACGAGTCCTGTCCGTTTTTCTTTTGCTAAAAGGTCCAGAATGGCTTTTCTTACTTCCGGATCGATATTCTTCCTTTTCAGCAGGACGGTGAAAGAGACTATGTAATTCGGGTATTTTAAAATCGATAAAGCTCTTATGAGCTCGAGCTGTATTATCGGATCGGTCTCTTTCTGGAGTATGTTATTCAATTCATTCGCTGCCCTGAAAGCATTGAGGTTCGCGAGCCCGCGGATCGCCACCATACGATAAAAAGGGTCGTTGGAGCTTAGATAGTTGTTGAAAACCGGGACCAGGGTGGGGTCAGCATGTTTTTTACTTGCTTTTGACAGAGCTAAAAATACCTCTTTTTTCAGCTCAACCGTAAGCATCTCCTCTTCGTTATTGAACATTCCCTTCAGTTTCATGACTACTTTTTCATTTCCGGCCTTTCCGAGAGCCCTGATTATCTCGATCTTTATCTCAGGGTCCTGCTCTCTTTCCAGCTCTCTCAACAACCTGTCAGAAGCCTGGGGGTTGCCTATGTTGCCAAGTGCCCGAATCGCATGAATTTTGTAGCTCTTGTTGGAAAGCAGGTCCATTAAATAATCGACAGCGGTCTCCCGCTTCAGCTGGCCGATAGCCTCGATAGATGTTATAACCTCGGGGACTTCGTTCTTGCTGCCCCCGTTTTTTAATACTCTGTTTATCAAAATGCTGGTAAGGATCTCCTTACTCTCCTCCCGAAGGTCCAGGGGGACCGGGTTTCCATCATTCACGACCTTTAAAAATTCAGCCCTTGCCTCGATCAGCGCTTTTTCACTCGCGTTGCCCTCTTTTTTATAAGAATTTATCATTATTGAAATAAGTTCCCTGAGCCTTTCTTCGGTCTGCTGTTTCTGCAGTGAGGTTATCACTCTTTCCCCGGACTCTTCCATCTCCGAGCGTCTTTGCTCAATTTCATATATCTTGATCCTGTATCGAAGGGCGACAATCTCGGATATGGCCCCTTTCGGGTTGTCCAGGATCTCCTTGACTTTCCGTACCTTGTCCAGCGGCAGAAACATATAGTAATTGATGATAAAATCGAGTATTTCTTTGCCCTGCAGCTGGCTGTCCTTTATAACAGTTTCGGCGATGCGTTCATCGATCTCATCAGACTGGTCCATTTGATTATTATTATTCAAGTCAATGTAACCCTGTTTCAGCTCCGGGAAGATCTTTGACAGTGCATTATTTATCGGACTGTCAACAAGTGTAACAGCAAAGCCTGTCGATTCAGAAAATAAAACGATGTAGATCACAATTGAGAATAAAACAGAAAATGTTGCTTTTTTCATTTCACATTCCTTGGTATCGTTATCCTATAATAAGTATAGTATAAACTGTTATTTGAATGCAAAACTATTAAAGATAGTTTATAATATTGGGTAAAGAAAAGTCGCTTTTTCTTTGATTCTGAATATTCATTCAACTATTTTATTTATATTATACACTTGAAATGTTTTTGTACGCAAGTTGAGCAAACAGGTTTTAAAAATGAAAAGGCCTTTTAACATAACGATTTCCAATGATAAGATGACCTGTTTTCTGCAGATCATATATACCGGTGAACAAATCAATGCTGCCGAGATATTTAATGTTTTGAAGTACAACAACATCATAATCGGCCTTGACCAGGCCAGTATACTCAATGCCGTTCAAACATCCTGCAGCCAGAAAATAAATATCGGTCCTGTTGTCGTTGCAAGAGGCGACACCCCGCAGCTAAATAAAACTGAGAACATCAAATTTTACGTGCGGTTCCCGGAGCAGGAGTTTAAAGCATGCAGCGCGAGTATGTATAAATCGCCCAGGATGCGCTCCGTCGAATCTGTAAAAAAGGGAAGTGCTGTCGCTGAAAGGCAGGTGCTTGATGATACAGTAGTGAAGATGAACATATTCGGGCAAATTTCCAAGGCTTTAGCATTGACCCCCGGGCACCAGGTCACCATAACCGACAAGAACCAGTATATAGCCGGTTGTGACGGGTTTGTGGTCATTGAAAATGCCGTTATTTCGGTTGTACCTTCAAGACCGCTGACAGTTAAAATTAAAATATCAGACGATAGATTAAAAGCACAGGTCACAATAGAAAAGAATGAATTTGAAGAAATAGTACCGTCAGCAGAGGACGTTATTCAAATAATGAAGAGTGCACGTGTAAAATTCGGAGTCAATAAACGAGTGATCGAGGATATTCTGGCCGGAATCTCTCCTGACAGTTCGACGTTCCCTATTTGTTTTACCGGAGCAGAGGGTGATGAGAAAACGGACGGGGTGGACCCTCACATTAACATTTTTTTTCCGGTAAATCAGGATGATGTCAATATCCCCCTGCAATTGCTGACGGTTATAGGAAATGATGATGCGCAAAAAATCTTCAAACACGGTGAAACGATCGCCGAAATAATAAAGGCAAAACCGGGAGTGTCCGGCCGGCGGGTTACGGGAGAAGTAATCAAGGCAAAACAGCCTCTAAAAATTGCGCTTGAGTACGATTTCCCTGTTACAAAGAATGAAGTCGAGGAAGAGAACAAAATAGAAATTATAACAGGTGTCGGCGGAAAGGTTGAGCTGAAAGGCAACAAAGTAATGATCCAGCCCTATGAAGATGGGTATATGGAGGTGAAAATTGCCGAGGATAAATTATCCGCTGTATTAGATTTTCATCCGCCGGCAGGAGGAGGGAAGCATCTGACTTTTGAGGCCTGCAGCGGGGTCCTTAAAAGGCACGTTATTAAATACGGGATTGATGACATTAAAATAAAAGCAGCTCTGGCAAAACTTGAAAAAGATAAATTGCCGGTAAAAATGGTTTTGGCGGTTAAAGGTTTCCCACCCGAAAATGGTAAAGATGGCGACATCAAATTGTATTTTAAACCACAGAGTACGAAACCCAAAATGGACGCGCTGGGTAATGTTGACCATTACGACCTGGGGACGGTGCCGTCCGTGGAAAAGGGAAAAGTTATAGCTGAAATAATACCTCCAACAAAAGGAAAGGCGGGTAAAGATATTTTTGGGAATGAAGTTCCTCCTTTACCTGGAAGGGATTTGGGGATAAAAGCGGGGCTCAATGTTTTAATTTCCGAAGATGGGAAAAACTTTACCGCTCTTGTCGAGGGTTGCCCCAAGGTTGAAGCGGGTGTTCTCAGTGTTGTTGAGGTCTTCGAAATCGCGGCGGATGTTAATTTTACCACAGGCAACATCAGTTTTAGAGGGGATGTAATAGTCAACGGTAATATTACATCCGGGTTCAAAGTCGAATCCCTCGAGGGCGAGGTCCAGGTCAGAGGCCTCGTTTATGGAGCTGTTGTAAAAGCGAAAAAGGATATAAAGATAGCGAATGGTATTGTGGGAGAAAGAAAATGCTGGGTGTACACCGAAGGTAACCTTATGGCAAAATTTATCGAGCGGGCTTCGGTGGATGTAGCAGGTAATATTGAAGTAGGTAATTACATAATGGATAGTATAGTTACATCGGGCAGGTCAATAAGGGCTATGGCAGGCAGGGGTTTGATCATAGGAGGGCAGACTCTGGCCGCCGAAGAGATAGAAGCTGTCACAATAGGTAATGAAAAGGGTGTAAAAACCCAGCTGTTTGCCGGACAGAGATATGATCTGATAAAAAGATCTGATAGATTGAATAAGGAAAAAACAAAATTGGATGAACATTTAGCAAAGATAGACAATATATTGAAGGAAGCGATTGAAGATGAAACTGAAAAAAGCGAAGCTGAAAAGAAACACCGGCATAAATTAGAGGAGCAGAAGAAAAAACTTCTCAGACGGATAAACTTTTTAAATACAGCTCTGGCCAGGATAAATCTTCAGATAGAGGAGGAAAAGGGAAAACTGGAGGGTAGGGTAAAAATAAAAGAGAAATGTTTTTCAGGTGTATTTGTGATTATTAATGACTCGGATTATATTGTACACACAGATACACAGTCAAAAATGATGGTTTATGACAAAGAAAAAGACGGCATTGCGGTGTTGCCATATAAAAAAGACAGGCCCCGTTGACGACCAGGCATGCCTTATGCACCGGGTTGTCTAAAATTGGATAGTGGCTGACACAAAGCCGCCCTGGTCTACACAGCTTACAAGCACCTTTCCGGAATCTTCACACCATTTTTTTATGTCGTCGGAAAAACTTTCGCAGTCTGCGAGTACCTCAAGGGATGTTCCCGCGGGGATCGTCCTGGCCTTTATCGCAACTTTTAACACCGGTTGAGGGCATTTTAACCCCTTACAATCCAATACTTCAGCCATTTTTTTCCTCCATTATCAACTAATTATAACATGTGTATCCGGCTGTGGGAGTACATGTAAATATGGGGCCCGGGCATTTATCAAGTATATTGATATATCGCTTCATCCCCGTTACTTTTTCTGAGGATCGTCCCTGTTTTCTCTCCATTAAGATTAAACAAATCGATTTTTAAAGGCATTTTGCCAGGCAGAAAATGGGTCGCGCAGCCTAAACAAGGGTCATACGCCCGGAATGCCATTTCCACCATGTTGAGAAGCCCGTCGTTTACCTTTCCGTCTTTAATAAGCCGTTTTGCCGCTTTTTCAACTGACATGCACATGGCAGCCGAGTTGCCGAGCGATGCAACGATAAGATTGCATGCAGTTATTATACCCCTCTGGTCGGTTTTATAATGGTGAATCAGAGTCCCCCTGGGCGCCTCCACTATCCCTACTCCCTCGCCGGGGGTTTTCAGGTCCATGTTCCTTATGTCAGGGGAGGTGAGTTCCGGGAGCTGTGCCAGCTCTGCGATCCGTTCAGCTGAATAGAGTGTCTCTATGAGTCTCGCCCAGTGCATCGCAAGGGTGTTGTGAATGGGCTTACCGCCAAGCGTCTCGTACATCTTTTCATACTCTTCCTGCGCGAGAGGCGTCGCCATACCATCGGCCGCATTCAATCTTGCTATGGGGGCCACCCGATAGATACCGCTGTCCTTTCCATCGGAGAATCCTTTCCATCCTACTTTTTTTAAAAAAGGGAATTTGATATACGACCATGGTTCAACATGTTCACCGATCACCGAAGAGTATTCAGAGGGTTTGAACCTGAGCAGTTCCTTTCCTTCAGGATCTATTACTTTGATATCCCCTTCATAAAAGCTGACTTTGTTGTTACTGTCAACCATCCCCATGTAATATGTGTTGTGATAGTATATGTCGGACAATATCAGCTCTGTGTACTCTTTATTCCCCAGGACAATATCGTGAAAGGTGTCCAGCGTGAAACGGGCGAATTCCACAGCTTCTTTTGCAAAATGTTTCATTCTTTCGCGTGTATCTTCACTTACGCGTTTCGCTACTCCCCCGGGAAGTCCAAGGACCGGGTGGACATTTTTACCGGCAATTTCGGATATGATCCCCCGTGCGTTTTTCCGTATTCCTATGACTTTTTTTCCGGTTTCTACGCCTACTTTGTCGATAACTCCCAGGATATTCCGGTCCTGTTTTGGGGCGTCGGGTCCCACAATGAAATCCGGACCGGCCAGGATGTAGAAATGCAGTACGTGGTCCTCGAACATGTGAAGACAGTAGTACATCTCGCGGATGGTTTTTGCTGCTGCGGTCGGCACCACATCGTACAGGTCATCAAGGGTTTTTGTCGAAGCCATGTGATGGGCACCCGGACAGACCCCGCATATCCGGGATGTTATCTGAGGCATCTCCTCCGCCGGCCGCCCTTCGGCGAACTTCTCAAAACCTCTGAGCTCGGGTACCTGCAGATACGCTTTTTCAACATTTCCCGTGTCGTCCAGAAAAATATCGATCTTCCCGTGACCTTCCAGGCGTGTTATAGGATCAATAGTGATCGTTTTTCCCATCAAACATCCTCCTCGCGTTTTCTACCAAGAAAAGAAGCGGACACACTGTACCTGTAAAATGTCCCTGCAGGGTCAACAACTCCATCCAGTACAACGCCTGCTCCTTTTTCATCGTCGCCTTCCAGGATGCCCCCGAGGGTGGCGATCATCTTTGCACCCTGATCCGCCCCTGATACGGGCCCAAGACAGCCTGTGCAGGGCATATTGCCCCTGACGCATGGGTAGTCACATCCGTCTCTTGTGGCGGGCCCCATGCACATCACACTCTGAGCAAGAAAGCATGTGTCCGGGTCAGCCTCAATTTCATGGATCCTGATGATCTTTTTTATGCTGATATTATCGGGTTTTGTATCGTTCCGATCACAGGAGCCGCAAAGTGATTTATTTGAAGCAAGCACGCTGCCTTTCTCAGGGAGCTCCCCGGAAAGCAGCGCGCCTAAAGTGTCCGCTATCATTTCAGCGGTAGGCGGGCAGCCAGGCAGGTAATAATCCACTTCGATTATGTCATCCAGTTTGTAGAGCGTTTGATACATTTCAGGCAGGGTCAGCTTTTTGCCGTCTACCGAACATTCCTCGAGCGGTACGATCTTATCAGGATTGACAACGGTCGGTGAGTCTAAATAGGACACATTGTATATCTCCTGTTTGTTCGTAAGGTTCGCAAGCGACGGCACACCCCCCATGCAGGCGCAGCTTCCGAAGGCGATTACATATTTAGATTTTTCGCGAAGCATCCGGGCGATATGCTCCTGATGTGTGTTCTGTATTCCCCCGTTTATCAGGGCAGCAGTAATCTCCTGGTCAGCCAGGCTTTCAACGTCGCTGTATTTAAAGTCCATGGCGCAGGGCCAGAGGACAAACTCGACTTTTGAGGCAATATCAAGGATTTTCTCTTCAAGGTCTACTATACTCTCATCGCAGCCGCCGCATGATGAATTCCAGCTTATTGCCACCTTTGCTTTTGTCATGCCAGCACCCCCGTTTCAACGAACCCCCGTAATTTTAGAGGGCCCAGGCTGCTCACGATACGGGACATCTCATTGGCGATTCTTTGAAATTTTTCCGATTCCCCGGCCGCAACCCAGTCAAGCTTCAATCTGTCAGGATTTACGCCGAACTGGGTCAAGGTGTTTTGTAAAAGTTTTATCCTTTTCATGGTTTTTAGATTACCGGTCCTGTAATGGCAGTCTCCGGGGTGGCAGCCAAGCACCATAACACCGTCAGCCCCCTTGCGGAACGCGTCAAGTATGAATTGCGGGTCAACACGCCCGCTGCACATGACCCTGATCAATTTGACGTCCGAAGTGTACTGCAGTTTCTGGCCCCCGGCCTTGTCAGCACCGGCGTACGAGCACCAGTTGCATACGAACGCGACAATATTAGGGTGAAAATCAGACATTCAGCATACCCCCGATCTCGGCGTAAATTTCTTTATCGGTAAAGTGCCTGGCTTCACAAGCCCCGCTGGGGCAGGTTGCCGTGCAGGTTCCGCAGCCCCGGCAGATCGCCTCTGTAATGACACATATCTGTTTTTCAGGGTCAAAGGTTATCGCTTTAAAAGGGCAGGTGACAATGCAGAGTTTACATCCGGCGCATTTGTCCTCGTCAATGGTAGAAGTCATGATCTCGAGCTCGATTTCCCGGCCGGGAATGAGTTTGCTCAAAACATCTCCGGCCACCGCCCGGGCCTGGGTCACGGAATTTGCCACATTGGCCGGCATAGCGGAGCATCCGGCGATATATATTCCATCCATTACCGTACCTGTGGTGTGCAGGATTTCATGGTCGACTTTAAAAAAGCCGTTTTCATCGAGGTCGATATTGAGCAGCTCAGA
>SDBT01003728.1_pt1 | contig 26217 bp, 24 predicted proteins | sample 2277101 | NCBI WGS metagenome assembly SDBT01 (sample SAMN10404973, study PRJNA504765) | marine sediment metagenome | isolation source: marine sediment core GS10_PC15, 103 cmbsf | place: Arctic Ocean: Southern Knipovich Ridge | collected 2010 | reverse complement strand
CTAGCCAGGGTGAAACTTAAAATAAGCAGAGTTGGCTCCCTGGAACATTCCTTTGATTTACTCTTTGAATTTTCCTGGTTTATTGCTCTTTCCTGGTTTCTCTTCCGTTCAACAGGCAGCAGTGCTCCATTGATTCTTTGCATGTTCATCATTCTCTTTACAACATTTTATCGACACATATACGATCAATTTAGAAGAGCAATGGGTAGAAGTCTAGACGATAGCGGGGATTTTGAAAGGAAATTCAAAAGGATAGCTGGCAGAAGAAATTTATATAATATTCCTATGCTGGTGGGCGTACTGTTAACTCCTCTTTTCTCCTTAAATGCTTTGGTCTATTCTTTGATTTTTATCTTACTGCATTCTGGAATCACGGCAGTTGTATATTCTTTGAGAGCCATAAAGCATATGCGTGCTATGGATTACAAACGATATAGTCAGGGGGACAAAGCCCCCTGAGACCCCTGCCTGTCATTGTGAGCCTGCTGAAGGGAGGCGTGGCAATCCCAAAGAGATCGCCGCGATTATTGCACCCTCGCGACGCTTCGCGGATTGCTTCGACTATGGCTTTAGGTATATCAATTTACCTTGGCTAGCTCTTTATACTGTTTCTTTAGGGCGGGATAAAGCTCACGGTAAATACGGTACATTTTATTATAAAGCTTATTAAACTTTGGGTTGGGTTTTATCTTGTCAGTAATGCTGAGCCAATCTTTGCTTATTTGATAGTCTTTGAAAATACCTACACCAACTCCAGCATTGATAGCGTTTCCCAGCGGAGCTCCTCTGGATTCTTTAATATAGACGCATTCTCTATTAAGGATATCTGAGATAATTTGCCTCCACAAAGAAGACTGTGCTCCACCTTCTCCCAGGAAGAGAGGAGAGTTTATACTTATCTCGCTTTGTTTAGCCAGTTCTATGTTATGTAAGACTGCATAACCTACAGATTCCATCATAGCTCTGATAATGTGACCTCTCTTATGAGCCAGAGAAAGACCAAAGAGCACTCCCCGGGCCAAAGGGTCCCAGATAGGAGCTCTTTCGCCCATAAAATAGGGAAGGATAATTAGTCCATCACTCCCCGCTGCAATTTTTTCCGCCTCTAGATTCATTATTTCATAGGCACTCACTCCCAACTGTTTTTCTGCAGTCTGCTCGGCTTGCCCGAAAGTATCTCTAAAATACTTCATTAAAGCTCCACAACAGGCCAGAGTGGCGGTGGTAGTATATTTTTGGCGAGAATAAGCAGTAGGAATAATAGTAACCAGATTCTTGGTGAATTTAGGTTCACTGTGCACCACTCCCCATACGCCCCCCGTTCCCATAACCAGGGAATTATCTGCTTCGTTGATGACTCCCATAGCCAGTGAAGCTGCATTGTAATCAACCGTTCCGGCTACTACTGGGGTGCCTGGAGCCAGGCCAGTTTCTCTCGCTGCTTGGCTGGTGACCTCACCGATAACCTGGTCGCAGGGATATGCCTGGGGAAATTTATCAACATCCAGACCTATTTTTTCAATCATTTTCTCATCCCACCTGCGATTAACAATATCAAAGACTATTCCAAACAGGGAAGCATTGGAATAATCAGTAAGAGCCTTTCCAGTAAGTTTTGTCACCGGATAATCTGCCGCTGTTTGTAGCTTGTATGTCTCTTTATATAAATCAGGCCGATTGTTTTTTTCCCACATAAGCTTGCTGGTAGCATAGTAAGGGTCAATAATATTGCCTGTCAGCTCAAAGATGACATCTTCTCCAATGTTCTCTTTAAGCCACTGACATTCGTTAGTAGCTCTTCTATCCATCCAGATATGAGCGTTCTGCAAAGGATTTAGATTCTTATCCACTAATATACAAGCTGGCGAAAGAGCGCTTATGCTAACCGCCTTAATACACCGGGGACTAACCCTGGATTCCTTAATGCAAGCCTTTATGGTATTAGCTACAGCATTCCAATACCACTCAGGATTGTGTTCAGCCCAGCCTGGTTTGGGGAGAATAAGAGGATACTCAATATAGTGACTTCCCAGGATGTTTCCTGCTCCGTCTATCAATACTGATTTTGTTCCTCCTGTTCCTACATCTGTACCTACTAAATAGTCTGCCATATCATTTATCCTTTTTTTGACTAATTACAGAACTGAACCTCCACTTAGATTTATGGCCTGACCGGTCATGTAATTAGACCGGGAAGAAGCCAGGAACAACACCAGGTTAGCAACATCCTCAGGAGTACCCAATCTACGCAGGGGAATATTTTTGAGCAAATCTTCCTTAACCTGTTTTTCATCTATTTTTTTTCTTTTGGCGTGGTCAGCCGCGTGTTCCTCCCAAAGAGGAGTGAATATCACTCCCGGGCAAACAGCATTGACATTGATTCTGTAAGGAGCAAATTCCAGGGCTAAGCTTTGAGTAAGGCCGATAATCCCAAATTTGGAAACACAATAGGCAGCATGCCATATACTTCCCCTTTTACCAGATTGAGAGCTCATACTAATGATTTTACCACTTTTTTTCTCTATCATTCCGGGGATTACAGCCTGGCAGCAGAGAAAAGTCCCTTTAAGGTTGACCTCCATTGTTCTGTCCCACAGCTTTTCACTGGTATCCAGAAAGGGAACAATTCTGGATATAGCAGCATTATTAACCAGGATATCTATTACCCCTAGTTTTTGTCTCACATACTGAGTCAGCGCTTTGACTTGTTTGCCTTTACTTATATCAGCGCTTTTATGAATCACTCTTTCTCTGCCAATTTTCTCGATTTCTCTTGCCGTCTCTTTCAGGCTTTCCTCATTAATATCATTTAAAGCTATTCTGGCTCCTTCCTGGGCGAAGCGCAGGGCGATGCTTTTTCCAATTCCTCTTGCTGCTCCGGTAATCAAGGCAATTTTGCCCTTCAGTTCCACTTTATTCCTCTTTTATCATGTTATAGAGCTTAGCTTGAACTCTAGATTTATTGGTCATCATAAGTGAATTTTTTGAAAGGTCAAACTTAGTGTTATTTTGGCTATTTCTTTACAGAACATTTCAAGCAGATACAGTTGAGTTGCTTTTTGGACTTGACTTTTCGTTAATTCTATATTATTATATTTCCCAGTCTAATATTCTTTATTTGTCCTGTTTATCTGCGTGGGTCAGCGTCCTAATTAATTTATGTGGGGGTAGTAGAGTGCTATGAAAAAAAGTAAAGTTGGTATCATAGGATGTGGAAAAATTAGCGGCATGTATCTGCAAACGTGTAAACTATTCGAAATACTAGACGTTATTGCCTGCGCTGATGTCAATATGGACCGGGCAAAAGAAAGAGCAAAAGAGTTCAATGTTCCTAAAGCCTGTTCAGTAGAAGAACTTCTTTGCGACAGCGAAATTGAAATCATTGTAAATCTCACCACACCACAGGCTCATGCTGAGGTCAATTTTAAGGCATTGGAATCAGGGAAGCATGTATATGTTGAAAAACCTCTTGCTACTAGTCGAGCCGAAGCAAGGCAAGTGCTTGAAAAGGCTAAGAAAAAAAATCTTCTTATAGGCTGTGCTCCAGACACGTTCCTGGGCGGGGGCTTACAAACATGTCGTAAAATAATTGATAATGGCTTAATAGGAAAACCTATTGCGGCGGTTGCTTTTATGGCCAATCATGGGCATGAGTCCTGGCATCCCGACCCTGAGTTCTATTATAAACGAGGAGGCGGTCCTTTGCTCGACATGGGGCCATATTATTTAACTGCTCTGGTTAACTTAATTGGTCCAGTCAAAAAAGTGTCAGCCCTTTCACGAATTTTCTTTCCTCAAAGAACCATAACCAGCAAAGCCAAATATGGAACTACGATAAAAGTTGAAACTCCCACTCACCTGGCAGGAACAATTGATTTTTCATCAGGAGCAATAGGCACTATAATAATGAGCTTTGATGTATGGAAAGATAATCTACCTCCGATAGAGATATATGGCACGAAAGGTTCTCTCTGCGTTACAGACCCAAATGGATTTGGCGGCTCGGTGAGACTTTTCAAAGCAGGCAATGAGGACTGGACGGATATCCCTCTATATTACGGTTATTCTGAAAACGTTAGAGGTATAGGTGTGGCTGATATGGCATATGCTATTCGGTACAACCGAGCTCATAGGGTCAATGGCAATATGGCCTATCATGTGCTTGATGTTATGCTTGCTCTTGAGGAATCCTCTATACTTGGCAAAAACAGAGAAGTCGAAAGTAGTTGCGATAAGCCCAAAGCTCTTCCGGTAGGACTAAAAGAGGGATATCTGGATGAATAATCAATGAATAAAGGAGAAGTGATGAAGAAAGCATTAGTAACATGGGGAGGGTGGGACGGGCACGAGCCCAAACAATGTTCTGAAATAGTCATTTCCATACTAAGAAGTGAAGGCTACCAAGTTAACGTTTTTAATACGCTTGAGTGTTATATTGACAAACAATATATGATGTCTTTAGATTTAATTATTCCGGCATGGACTATGAGCGAGATAAGCAAAGAACAGGAAGACGGATTGTTAAAAACTGTGAAAAGCGGAGTTGGTATAGCTGGATGGCACGGCGGTATGGGTGACTCATTTAGAAATAACACTGAATATCAGTGGATGGTCGGTGGACAATGGGTTGCTCATCCGGGTGGTATGGTAGAGTATGAAGTGAACATAGTGAAAAAAAATGATCCTATTGTTGAGGGTATTGCTGATTTTGAAGTGCACTCAGAACAGTACTATATGCATGTAGATCCTTCCAATGAAGTGTTAGCTACTACTACTTCTTCAGGTGAGTATGCTGAGTGGACTAAGGGGTGTGTTATGCCAGTCATATGGAAGAGAATGTGGGGTAAAGGTAGAGTATTCTATACTTCACTTGGACATAGCGCCAAAGATTTTACTAAGGTACCTGAAATAGAAGAAATAGTAAGACGCGGAATCTTGTGGGCATCCAAATAGAACAATAAGGAACTTAAAAATAAAAGTCAAAAACAATTATGGTGGCCTCTACTTTGCTCCGTTCCTGACAGATATGCTTATGGGGAGTATAATAATAGCTACTCCCCTTATGGCTATATCTTTTGGCATTTCTTCTCTTTCCCTGGGAATACTGGGCTCTTCGTCGGGTCTCACCTATGCATCTCTTTGTTTTCTATTTGGAAAATTGTCTGAAAGATGGCATCGAAAGAACCTATTAGTGCTGGGGTCCTTCCTACATATTATAGCTTCTCTCCTTTTTTCTTTTTCCTCACAGACGTACCACCTTTATTTATCTATGCTGTTGCTGGGAGTTGCAGGGGCCATGTTCTGGCCAACACTGGAAGCCTGGATTGCTGAAAAAAAGAGTAAGAGAACTCTCATGCAGAAAATGACGTTGTTTAATATCGCGTGGGGTATGGGGTTTACTGTAGGTCCTCTCATTGGAGGAATTTTATTTGGAATGAACTCTAAATTACCTTTCTATTTTGCTTTTCTTATAGGTGTATTTGTGCTTCTTGTCATATTTTACAGAACTCCTAAGGTAAGCTGCGCCACTAAAAGTGAATCTGTTGCTGACAGAACCCTTATTTTAGAAGATCCTCCCGATAGTTCTTCTTTATATATTAAGATTTCTCGCATAGCTAATTTTATCTTGTGCCTTTGCACGGGGATGGTCTGGTATCTTTTCCCTAAATTAGGGACTGAGCTTCATATTTCTCCTTTCTTCTTGGGATTTTTGATGTGTATTCTTTCTCTCTCCCGGGTGCTTACCTTCTATGGATTGGGAAGAACTCAGCAGTGGCACTATCGTATCTTTCCCCTGGCTCTTTTTCAGCTTATCGCTGCTATCGGTCTTATCATGATCTTTGTAGTCAGTTCGCTTTCTCTCTTTATCCTGGCCTTTGTATTCATAGGAGTGGGACTGGGAATGACTTTTTCCTCCAGCCTTTATTACAGTGTTAATGTCACCTCCCAGAAGGGTCCCAGTGCTGCCATTCATGAGACGATACTGATGAGTGGTTTTCTCGTGGGTCCCCTGTTAGGAGGAGCAGTAGCCCAGGAATTTTCCCTTAGAGCTCCTTATCTGGTAGTTACAGTAATAGTAGTAGCGGGAATATTTACCCAGCTCTTACTTAAGAGACGTTATGAGTTAAATAGGGACAGTGCCCATTTAATTTGATTTTTTTTCAGATAGACACGGATTACTAAGGATTAAGTGTTAGAAAATCATTGAGATTTTCAGGAAGTGTTCTGGATTATCTTCAAAGGAGGAAAAAGTGCGGACAATGACAACTCGTGAGCGGTTCAATAAGGTAATGCATTGGCAAGGGGTAGACCGGGTGCCCAATATGGATTTTGGTTATTGGGATGAAACCATCACTGCCTGGCATAAGCAGGGATTGCCTGCTTATCTGAAAACCAATCAAGACGTTGAACGATACTTGGGTCTGGAAGGGGCTGAGATTATTCCTCACTTGCCGGTGGCTAATGGTCTGTATCCACCTTTCGAGGATATAGTTCTGGAGGATAGGGGCAAATACAGACTCGTTCAGAATGCTGAAGGAAATATTTGTGAAGTTCCTAAGGAGGGCACTTCTATACCTCATTATGTCAGGTACGTTTTAGAGGCACCTAAGGATTGGCAGAGGTTTAAGCGAGAACGGCTAGATTACACTCGAAAAGACCGTATTGGTGAGGTAAAAAAAGTAGTTAAAGGAGCACATCTAGCTGGAATGCCAGTTCGTTTCAATGCTGGTTCTTTATACGGTTGGCTGAGGAACTGGATGGGCGTGGAGAACTTTTCTCTTGCCATAATGAATGAAAGAGAGTGGGTTGAGGAGATGATGGAGCACCTAACGGAAATGACTATTTATCTCATTGAAAAAACCTTGCCTGAAGTAGATATAGACGTGGCCTGGTGGTGGGAAGATATGTGTTTTAACCACGGGCCTCTAATATCACCCAAACTCTTTGAAGAATTAATGGTTCCCCGTTACAGGCGTATTACCGATGCTCTGAGAAAATACAATGTAGATATTAGTATGCTGGATTGCGATGGGCAAATTTATCAGTTGGTCCCTGGCTGGTTAAGGGGAGGTATCAACTGCATGTTCCCAATTGAGGCAGCTCACACGGATGCAGTGAAATTACGCCAGGAGTATGGTAAAGATATTCTCCTCATAGGTGGGGTGAATAAGGTACAGTTAGCCAAAGGCAAGCAGGCTATCGATGAGGAGCTGAAACGACTACGTCCATTAATAGAAAAAGGGGGATACATTCCCATGGTAGATCACCGCGTGCCTCCTGATGTTTCCTTTGACAATTATCTCTATTACCTGGAAAAAAGGAAGGAGATTTTGTAGTACGGTAAGTTTACTCAAAAAAAATGAATAAAAAAATTCGAGTGGGAATTCTTTTTGGGGGCAGGTCAGCCGAGCATGAGGTTTCAATTCAGTCAGCCAGGAATATCCTCGAGGCCATCAATAAAGAAAAATATGAGGTAGTTTTAATTGGTATTAATAAAGAAGGGCGGTGGCGTCTGGAAAAAACCTCAGAATTGTCTTTGCTTTTGGAAGGTTCCAGTCTAACCAGCCTAAATAGAGAGGATGAGAGCGCAGTTTTGATTTCTGAAGAAAGGGAAGGCAATCTGTTCTCTCTTTTCTCTGAGAGAGAACTCAAGAAGGTTGATGTGGTCTTCCCTGTGCTACATGGGCCATATGGCGAGGATGGCACAGTTCAAGGTTTGTTGGAATTGGCTAATATTCCTTATGTGGGGGCAGGCGTTTTGGGCTCGGCTGTGGGGATGGACAAAGATGTGATGAAGAGGTTGCTCAGAGAAGCAGGAATTCCAGTAGTAGAATTCCTTGCCTTTGCTCGTAGCTCTCTTGAAGAGATCGATTATGTCCGTGTTCGAGATGAGTTAGGGCTGCCCTTATTTGTCAAGCCAGCCAATCTTGGCTCATCAATAGGGATGAATAAAGTAACGAAAAAGGAGCAATTCCAACCTGCCCTGAAAGAAGCATTTCAGTATGACAATAAGATATTGATAGAGAAATGCATTAAAGGCAGGGAAATTGAGTGTTCTGTTCTGGGAAATCGTGACCCTGTTGCTTCTCTACCCGGGGAAATTGTCCCTCAGCATGACTTTTATTCCTACAGAGCTAAGTACCTGAACAATAAAGGAGCAATTCTAGAGATTCCGGCCAGGCTTTCCCCAAATATTGTTCATAAAATTCAAAAGCTATCCTTAAGAGTGTTTAAAATAATGTGCTGTCAAGGAATGGCGCGGGTTGATTTTTTTCTTAAGAACAATGTGGAAATCATTGTAAATGAGCTCAATACTATTCCTGGATTTACCAGAATTAGTATGTATCCTAGACTCTGGGAGGCAAGCGGGGTATCCTATCCTGAACTGATAAATAGATTGATTCAGCTTGCCCTGGAAAGATTCGAAGAAAAGAAAAAATTGAAGATATCGGTTTAATAGCTATGAGTGGACATAAACCGTGTCTTCATATGATTGTCCTGAGGTCTTGTTGTGAAATTTTGTGGCTGTGCTATACTATTGCATTGCTTCAGAGTAATGCTTTTGTTGAAATAGCTAAGAGATATACGGGTGAGGGATGTCCTCCCTGATGTCTTCTTTCCCTGGAAGTATGATTGAGAAAAGCCTTATGGGTGATGCGTCGTGCGTGATATGTATCGGGCAATACGACATACGATATACGCAATACAGGAGTAGTGATGAAAAAAAACTATTCTGAGACATTTATGACTACTATCTCCTCTTATGTTAATAGCGATGAAATTGTTGAGCTTACAGCAGAGCTGATTGAGAAGGAGACAGTAAATCCTCCTGGAAATGAATATCTGGCTAAGGAAGTAATAGTAAATAGCCTGGAGAGATTAAAAGCCAGGGTTGAGATAACAGAAGGAGAAAAAGGAAGACCGAATATCTTAGGTTATTTCGGAGAAGGAGAGCCTTCCGTGGCTATCATTGCTCATCTGGATGTAGTTCCTGCCGGAAGCGGCTGGAAGAGTAATCCTTTCTCTGCTCGAGTTCATGAGGGGAGGATATATGGTCGGGGTGCTTTAGATAATAAAGGTCCTTATGCGGCAGCCTGGGCGGGAGTAAAGGCTATCTTGGAATCGTCCCTGCCTTTCAAGGGAACTATTATTCTGGGAGCGGTGGCTGATGAAGAGCGAGGTTCTCGGCTGGGGATGGAACTTCTTTTAAAGAAGGGTTTTTCTCCTTCTTTTGCTATAATTCCTGATGGGGGAAAATTAGATGAGCTAGTAATAGGAGAGAAAGGGCTAATCTGGCTTAAAATTAGTTCGCGAGGCAAGGCAGCTCATGCCTGTAGACCTGAAAAAGGTGAGAATGCCATATATGAAATGGTTGATTTTCTCTCTGCTATTCGTAATTATAGGTTTAAGGGCGATTTTCATCCTCTTTTTAATGAACCAACCCTAAATCTAGGGGGGATAGAGGGAGGGCAGGTTCCCAACATGGTCGCTGATAAATGCGAGGCAATTCTGGATATAAGATATCCCGTGGGCATGAAGAGCAATGATATTTTTACTCAATTGAAAAATCTAGCCAAAGAAAAAAACTTAAAAATAGAAATAGAAAGAGTTAATTTGAGCCAACCTCACATTGTGGAAGAGAATAGTCCTCTGGTGGCAGCTTTTCGTAAAACCGGAAAGAGAATGGGGATGAATTTGAGACTGGGAACAACGGGTGGCAATAGCATAGCTAAAAACCTTTATTTCAAAGGAGTTCCCGGTATTACTCATTCTCCTACTGAAGAAGACCTTGCTCACCAGGCTAATGAGTACGTGAAGGTAGAAAATCTTGTCCGCTGTGCCAGGTTATGGGCAGGAGTAATATATGAGCTGATTGGGGACAAGTAGAAGATTCTGTCGTTGCTCCTTGCCTGCCTTGGGCAGACTGGCAATGATAGGAAAAGGATAATATTAGGAAATCTAGATTATTACGAGAAGGAAATGAGAAAAGAGGCGTTATTAGTTATTGAGATGTTGAATGATTTCGTTGAGGCAGGCGCACCTCTGGAAGTTCCTGCCGCCCGGGAGATTCTCCCTTATCTGAAGAAAAGAATTAGAGAGGCAAGAGAAAAACAAATTCCGATAATTTATATCTGTGATAGTCATAGAGAAAATGACGAGGAGTTCAAGGAATGGCCCAAACATGCTATCTCTGGTACCAGGGGAGCAGAGGTAGTGGGGGAAATAAAACCAGGAAAAGATGACTTTATAGTAAGAAAAAGAAGATATTCTGCCTTTCTGGGGACTGATTTAGATTTACTTCTCAGAGAACTTAGAGTGGAGAAACTTCATCTGGTGGGAGTTCTCACTAATATTTGTGTTTTTATTACAGCGCTCGAAGCAGTAATGAGAGATTATGAGGTGGTTGTCTATGCTGATTCCGTAGCTGCTCTCTCGGAACAAGCGCATAAATTCAGTCTATCTCAACTAAAAGATGTGTTTAAAATAAGAGTTAAGTAATAACAGGGATGGAAAAGTATCCTCCTCCTCTGCTCTTTTTGTCTTCATTGTTCATTAACCTGCTAGCCCGTCAGCTAACTGGTACACCATTCGTCGTTTCTATCGATGAACTATGAACTAATCAAGAGAGGGTCGGGGAGAGGGGAAAAGGAAAGAAATGCGTAAATCGTATGCCATAAATAGTATTGCATTACATGTTTTTGCTTTTATTCACGATATACGACATACGATATACGATGTACGCGACTATGCTTGAGGAAAAGCAAAAAAATCAACTCTGGGGAATTATCTTAATAATAATTGGCCTTCTTGTTTTGGTGAGCCTTCTGCTTTTTAGTTCCTCTCAATCTCCCTTTTTCACCTCTCGTTCCAATCTCTCTCCCGATAACTACATCGGTAAATTCGGGACATTAGTCTCCACCTATCTATATCTTTTCTTTGGCCTGGGAGCTTTTCTTGTTCCCTTTATCCTGATATGGGTAGGGGTAAAAAAGTTCAAAGAGGGCAGGGTGGAGGCTATTTTTCGTAAGGGAATAGGGCTGCTTATTTTCTTTATTGCCTTTTCTTCAGTTCTTTACCTCATAGGTCTGGATATATCTTCTTTTCTCTGTGGCGGAGGGCTTCTAGGCCTCTTCTTTTCAAGAATTCTCTATTCTTCTTTCGGGAACATAGGAAGTGCAATTATTCTGACTGGACTTCTTTTAATTTCCATAATACTGATGATTGACCTTTCTCCTCTCCTGGCGAAAAGAAAGATAAGAAAAGAATTTTCCATAAAGAAGAAACTCGTTGTTTTGCCCAAAAGAAGAAAGGAAAATCTGGACTGGGAGAAAAAAGAGAGTGTTTCCTCTAGTGGCGGCCTTCCTTCTTTTTCTTTACTAAAACCTTCCTCTTCTTCTTCCTTTTCCTCATCAGACGAAGTAAAGCTGGCCGGCAAGAAACTGAAGCAGACTTTAAAAGATTTTGGCATAGAGATAGAAATTGCTGAAATTAAAGATGGTCCAGCTATTACTCGCTTTGAAATAAAATTGGCGCCTGGAATAAAAGTGAGTAGATTGATGAATCTTTCCAGCGATCTGGCTCTTTCCCTGGCAGTTCCCAATGTACGTATTGAGGTTCCTGTTTCCGGGAGGTCTCTGGTGGGAGTGGAAGTTCCCCGAAAAAAGATAAATTTTGTTTATCTGCGAGAACTGCTAGAGTCAAAACAGTTTAGAAAATCGGAGACTAAATTACTTTTTCCTTTAGGTAAAGATATTGCCGGAGAGGCGGTTTGGGTTGACCTGGGGTCTTTGCCGCATCTTCTGATAGGAGGAGCTACCGGTTCGGGCAAAAGTATCTGTATAAATTCTATTATTATAAGCATACTCTATAGAGCTCTTCCTAATGAAGTTAAGTTTCTATTAATTGATCCTAAGACGGTAGAGTTGGTTGACTATATAGGTGTTCCCCACCTTATTTTCCCGACTATTACTGATGTGAAGCAAGCCAATTATGCTCTGGAATGGGTAGTGGAAGAAGTAAGAAGACGCTATGAAAAGTTTAATCAATCAGGAGTACGTAATATTGAGAGTTTCAATTTAATGATGAAAAAAGCAGAGGAAGAGACTATCCCTTATCTAGTAGTTATCATAGATGAACTGGCTGATTTAATGATGCTGGCAGGGGCGAAATTAGAAAAAATAATTTGTAGAATAGCTCAATTAGCCAGGGCGACAGGCATCCATCTTATAGTAGCTACCCAGCGTCCCTCGGTAGATGTAATCACGGGTTTGATTAAGGCTAATTTTCCTTCCCGTCTTTCCTTTTCTGTGCCTTCTCAGATAGACTCGCGTACTATTCTGGATACTACAGGAGCAGAGAAACTTGTGGGCAATGGTGATATGTTGTATTCTCCGGTTGAAGCTTCCAAGCCTTTCCGTGTGCAGGGGAGTTTCATTTCTCCTTCTGAGGTAAAGAAGGTAGTAGATTTTCTCAAAGGACAGGGAAGGCCTACTTATCTGGATGAAATAGTCAAGGGAGCGGAAGAAAAAGAAAATGAAGAAGAGACGACCTCTCAGGATAGACTCTATAAGGAGGCAAGAGAGCTGGTGCTCAGAAGAGGCATAGCTTCTACTTCTCTTCTGCAGCGCCGCTTGTCTATAGGGTATAATCGTGCTGCCCGAATTATGGATGAGTTAGAAAGAGAGGGAGTGGTAGGGCCAGCAAGAGGCAGTAAAGCTCGCCAGGTAATGATAGGAGAAGAGAAGTGACTCTTGCTAATAGACTAACATTCTTGCGAATAGGAGTAGTTCCTTTCTTTGTACTTTTTTTATTTGTTCTGGGAGAGAAAGGAAAGGTCATTGCCTTATTGATATTTATATTTGCTTCTCTCTCTGACCTTTTGGATGGGTGGCTAGCTCGAAAAAGAAATGAGGTAACCTCGCTGGGGAAAATAGTTGACCCCATTGCCGATAAGATTTTTGTCTATAGTGCTTTTATATCCTTTGTTCAGCTTCATCTCATTCCCTTCTGGATGGTTATTATCATTATGAGTAGGGACCTTTTAATTATGGCTCTAAGGATAGAATTAGCCTCAAAAAACTTTATCCTTTCTGCGAACAGGCTAGCGAAACTGAAGACTTTTTTTGAAAATGCAACTATCTTCTTTGTTTTTTTTGTTTTGCTCTGGCAGGGCTTCAAAGATAAGATAGAGGGAGCAGATAGGGTGACTTATCTGTTAATGGGAGGAGCTACCGTGTTGGCTCTCATCTCGGGAATTCAATATTGGACTGAAAGTAGGAGGCATCTTTAATGAAAAAACTATATATTCTCTTGGGCACAGTAGGGGGAGTAGGATATATTCCTTTCCTACCCGGGACATTGGGAACCATGGTAGGTGTGGCTATTTATGTGCTTTTCAGCAGGTTCTTTCCTCAAACAATAAGCTACATCATAATGCTGGCTGTTTTTCTAATAGGAGGGATATGGGTTTCGACAAGGTGTAATCAATATTTTGAGGGTGATGATAATTCATCCATCGTTATTGATGAATTAGTTGGGTTTTTAATAACTATGTTGTTTATTCCTTTCTCTTTTCGTTTCATCCTATTGGGATTCGTTCTGTTTAGAGTCATTGATATAACTAAACCCTTTAAAATAGGGAAAATTGAAAAGATTTCCGGTGGCTGGGGCGTAATGGGTGATGATATCGCCGCAGGTGTCCTGGCTAATTTGATCATCCAGGCACTCAGAACAATATTAGGCTGGTAATTAAGTAGGAATTGAATAGAACTAAATGCTCGCTGTCCCTATTTAATTTATGGCCATAGATTTACCAGAGGATTTCCTTTTATTCCCGGAGTTACTTTTACTTTTACTCCATACACTTTCCAGATGTTTTCCTCATTAATTATTTCCTTAGGGCTGCCCCGAGCAAAGATTTTTCCTTCATTTAGTAGAATTAGTTGTGAGGCATACTGACTGGCCAGGTTTAAATCGTGGGAGACCAGAATAATTGTTATTCCTTTTTCTCGGTTCAATCTTTTCAAGAGGTCAAAAACATCCAGTTGATGCCTTATATCAAGATGAGCTGCTGGTTCATCCAGAAGGAGAAGGGTGGGTTTCTGGGCCAGGCTGCGAGCAATAACCACTCTTTGTTTTTCTCCTTCGCTTAACTCATTTATCCTTCTCTGGCGAAAGGAAATAGTTTCAGTTAATCGCATAGCTTCTTCAGCAATAAGATAATCATTCTTTCCCTCCAGGTAAAAGCGAGGAAGATGGGGAATTCTACCTAAAAGCACAAAATCTTCTACAGTAAAAGAAAAATGAAACACCGAAACTTGAGGAACTACAGCTATTTTCTGCGCTAGCTGTTTGGCCGGGATCTTCATAATATCTTTCTTATCGTAAAGAATATTTCCCTTTTGGGCAGGCAGGATTTTGGTTATGCTCTTAAGCAGAGTAGTCTTACCTGAACCGTTAGGTCCAATTAGTCCCCAGAACTCTCCTTTTCTTACCAAAAAGTCAATTTCTTTGAGGATATTTTTTTTCTTATATCCGCTGCATAGATTCCTTATCTCCAGTAAGATATCCTCATCTGTTTCTACCATCTGAATTCTACCTTTCTTCTTCTGATAATGTAGATAAAGATTATTCCTCCTATTATTCCCGTGATTACTCCTACCGGAAGTTCCCGCGGAGAGATGACGGTTCTTGCTATTAAATCTGCTGCTACCAGAAAAGACGCTCCGAAAAGAGCAGAGGCGGGAAGAAGGAAACGGTGGTCAGCGTCTATAATTCCACGTATGAGGTGAGGGATCATCAATCCTACAAAACCAATTACACCTGAGGCGGAGACAGCTACACCGGTAAGTAGAGAAGCCAGGATAAAAAGGATTTTTTTTGTCCTTTCTACCTCTATTCCTAGATGAGTGGCTTCTTCCTCTCCCAGAACAAGAGCATTAAGGTCCCTGGCAAAGAGAAAGGAGATGAATATTCCTGCCAGGAGGATAAGAGAGACAGTAATAATGAAAGAAAAATTTGTTTCCTGCAAATTGCCCATTATCCAGAACATTATTCCGTGAAGTTCTTCACCCTTGGCCAGGCTCATAAGGAGCATAATCAAGGAAGAAGAAAGAAAACTGACTATTACCCCGGTAAGAAGGAGGGTGGGGATAGTGAGTCTTCCTCCGCTGCTGGCAATAGAATAGACAAGAATAGTAGCCCCTATGGCTCCCGTAAAGCCAGCCAGGGGAATGATCTGGGGAAACGTTCCACTTAATCCAGTTATAATAACCAGACCAACCGCCGCCGCAGCTCCTCCCGATATACCCAGGGTGTATGGTTCGACTAACGGATTACGAAACATGCCTTGAAGAATGACCCCAGCGCTGGACAAGGCTGCCCCTACTACCATTCCCAGAATTAGACGAGGTATTCTGATTTTAAATAGGATGACGGCTGCAGGCGAGTTTTCCAGGGGGTAGCTTTTCCAGAAACACAGTTTCTGTGCTAAGAGAGATATGGTTTTCGTCAGAGGAATACGGACCGGTCCTATCGTCAAAGAAAGAAAGGATATCCCGAGCAGCAAAATCACCAGAATAATGAGCCAGCCTATCCAGCGCCTTATTTTATTAGAGGCAACCATTTATTAACCTTAGTTTCTTTTGTAGAGATTTAATTGTATGTTTGTATATGTAGTATATCGCATATCGAAGACGAAGAGTACGTGGATAGCATTGTGTTGTGTATTTCAGAGTCTCTTACGATATATGCAATACGACATACGAGATTATCCTTCGATATCACTTAAAGATCTCGGGATGGATAATCTTAGCCATCTCTTCCAAAGCATCCACTATCCTTGGACCGGTGCGAGAGACTATATCTGTGTCTATGCTATGTATTTGGTTATTCTTAAATGCATCTGTTTGGTCAAGAGTAGATTCATTCCTTACAGACTGTATTAATTCCGGCTGGTCCTCGCTATAGCCAATTATTATTATTTGAGGATTTTTTTCAATTACTGTCTCCAGGTTTATTTGAGGCCAGCCAGGAATATCTCCGGCTATATTAATTCCGCCTGCTTTCTGGATAAGTTCATCGATGAATGTTCCGGAGCCAGCTGTCCACAAGGGTTTATACCAGACTACATAGAGCACTCTTGGTCTGTTATTTTCAACCAGGCTGCTCGTTTCAGCCAGGACAGCCTCAATTCTCTTTCGCATTTCTTCTGTTAATCTTGCCGCTTCTTTGATGTTACCGGTTACGCTTCCCACCATGCTTACGGAAGATACTATATCGTCAATATCATTTGGCTCTAAACCTACCACTGTGTAATTGAGCCTCTCCAATTGGTCAATTAGCTCTATTGGGTTACCATGGGAAGCCAGAATCAGGTCTGGTTCCAATTCGATGATTTTTTCCAGGTTAGGATTATCATAATCACCTATTTTTTCCTTCTCCTGGGCTTGTGCGGGATAATTACAGACGTTAGTAATGCCCACCACTTTCTCGCCTAGTCCCAATGCGAACAGGATTTCTGTGTTAGCTGGCGCCATCGAGATAATCCTTTCTGGTTGTTTGGTGATAGTTACTTCTCTGCCCAGATCATCAGTCACCGTTAGCCAGGGTTTCTTTTCAGGCAGTAGGACAATGCGATTGCTGAATATAGCCCAAGTCAGGATAAAAGCTACGATTCCCCCTGTTATTGATACTGACAATATTATTTTTAAATTCTTTCTCTTCATCTTTTGTTCTCTCCTTTGTTAATCTAGATTTATTATGTTTTCCACCCTCTATTAGTTAATTGGTTAAATGGTTAATTGGTTAATTCTCCCTCACCACTCACCAATTAACTACTCACTACATATTGCTCACGAGCACACTTTTACCAGAACTCCGGCGATTAATCCGCCAATTACATCATCCATAATGGGAGGAAGGGTTTTTAGGATACCTGGTTTCTTCTTATCAAATCTGGCGAATTCAAATAGTGCCCGGCTGCCAGCAATGTACTGAGCAATCTGAATTCCCAGTAGTTCATCGGCAATAAGATGCACTGGGTCCTTTTCATATTCTTCTCTGGATAGACCAGGAATCAATCCATTCTTTCCCGCTTCTTCCAGACATAGTCCGGCTATAACCAGAGCGCAGACATTTATGTCCTCAAAAACCTTCTTGAATCCCTTTCTTAGCTTATGAGCCATTTCCTCTCTAGTTCCCAATTTCGGGTGGGGAATATACATCTGCAGAGCCGTATTCACTAAGTCCTCCAGATTTATTCCCTCTTTAACCAATCTTTTTTCTAAATCTAATGTTCTTTCCATGTTTTCCCCTTCTTCCATCGGATGTCATATAGACAAGTTCTGTCGAAGCATTGCCGCTGAGAAGATTTTCTGGTAAAAGAGCAATGTTTTTAGCTAATTCTGCCTGAGGTTCTTTATCTCTTCCTATACGCTACCCGCTATACGTTCTACGCTATTTTGAAGCAGTAAATAGAAAAAAGAGTAATCACTTCGATAATCTCATTCAGTGCTCCCAGGTTATCTCCGGTGAGTCCTCCTATTCTTTTTTTTAGATAGCTTATCAAGAACAGGTTTACTGCCAGGGCTATTCCTATAATATAGAAGAATTCGATTCTGAATAAGATTAACCCCAGGCAAAAAGTTGTGAAAGTTGCCCAGAGAATTCCTTTTGCTGTTTTATGACTAAAAAATGCTTTAGCTAATCCCTCTTCTCGGGCATAAGAAGATAAATATATCCCAGCTACCATAGACCATCTTCCTGCCACCGGGGCAAAGAGCAAAGCATAATTCTTATGATTAGTAGCCAATCCCAGCAGGATGGTAAACTTTAGCAGCAAAAGCAAGATAAGAGTAATTGCTCCCTTAGCCCCAATGAAGCTATCTTCCATTATGCTCAATATTTGTTCCTTGTTTTTGCCACCGCAGAGTCCATCTACCGTGTCAGTAAATCCATCCAAATGAAGAGCACCGGTAATCCCGACCCACCCTATCAGTATTAAGGCACTGGCAACTAAAGGGGAGAGATATCTGGAAGTTATCAGATTAATTAGTATTAGGAAGGCACCTATCATCATTCCCACCAAGGGAAAGAAGCTCATTGAGTGAGCTATATCTCTTTCCTCCATCCTGACCGGAGGTCGCAGGGGGATGATGGTGAGAAATTGTAAAGCTGTCAATAGACTCTTCAATCTCGAGATTTTCCTTTTAGGTAGTTCGTGCTTCATTGGTCACAGTTCATCGACAAAAAGACCTACACCTTAAGGCTTCTTGCTTTTACTATGCGTTATCGGCTGAACGCTATGCGCTCTTTTTTCCCCTTGCTACTCCAGCCTTATGAAAAGTAGCCATTTGAGTAAGGAGTTTAAGAGAGAGGTCAAGCAGGTTTATGCCCAGAACAGCTCCTGTTCCTTCTCCCAGTCGCATATCTAGATCAAAAAGAGGAGATTGATCAAGATAGTCAAGGGCGATTTGATGGCCTTTTTCCTTTGATTTGTGAGCAGCAAAGATATAATCTTTGGTTAGTGGGGCAAGATTAACAGCAATTAAGGCACTTGCCGTGGAAATGAACCCATCTATTACTACGGGGACCTGATGCCGGGCGGCAGCTAATATACAGCCAACAAGACCTCCAATCTCATATCCACCCACTTTGCTCAGAACATCAACGGGGTCTTGAGGATTTGGACGATTAACTTCAAGGGCCTTCTCAATGACTCTTATCTTATTCTGAAGTTCGCTGTCATTAATTCCCGTTCCCTGGCCGGTAACATCCTTGACCTTGACTCCAGTAAAACAGGCTACGATAGCGCTACTGGGAGTTGTGTTGCCTATTCCCATTTCGCCTGTACCCATTATATCAATCCCATTTAAATTCATTTCGTCTTCAAAAAGCATAATTCCTGCGGTAATAGCCTCTACAGCTTTTTCTCTGCTCATTGCCGGTCCTTTGGCTATATTATGTGTGCCATATCCTATCTTTTTTACAACAAGAGCTGGATGCGAGCGTAATTTGCTAGCTACTCCCATGTCTATTATTATAACTTTTACTCCTACTCCTCTTGCCAATACATTAATGGCTGCTCCTCCTTCAAGAAAATTATAAACCATTTGAGGAGTAACTTCCTGGGGAAAAGCGCTTACTCCTTCTTCAACCACGCCGTGGTCACCTGCCATGGTGAAGATTACCTTTTTGTCCAAAGTGGGGCTTTCTTTATATGTGATACCTACCACTTTCTTGGCGAGAGCCTCTAGTCTGCCCAGACTATCCTTGGGCTTGGTAAGATTATCCAGTCTCTTTTGTGCTTTTTTCATAAATTCAGTGCTGATCGGTTTAATTGCCTGAATAGTCTGTTTCAGTTTTTCCATTAGAATTATCCTTTTAGTTTGACTGAGATACCTGATACTATTAGATAGACCTCATGAGCAGACCCAGCTATTATTTGATTAGCCAGACCGACGATATCTCTGAATCTTCTTCCCAATTCGTTATCTGGTACTACCCCTGTTCCTACTTCATTTGAGACCACTATAGTTGTATAGTTGACCTGCAGCATGGTATCAACTATTTTTTTTGTTTCTTGCAGAATGGTTTCTTCACTAATTCCTTCCATGAGCAGATTGGAAACAAAGAAAGTTAAGCAGTCCATAATAACCAACTCACAGGTAGGTTGAATCTCAAAAAGAATAGAGGAAATGTTTTTTGTTTCTTCGATAGTTGTCCAGTGGTCGGGTCGAGATTTTTTATGCTCTTCTATGCGTTTTTTCATTTCCTCATCTTTGGCCACGCCTGTAGCCAGAAAGATTATTTTATTGGCTACATTCTTGGCCAGTTTAATGGCATATTTGCTCTTACCACTTCTTACTCCTCCGGTAATGAAGATAATTTTTCCCATTTCTTCCCGTCATTGCCAGCCTGCTCAAGGCGGGCGGGGTAATCTCATAAAAAATTACCTTCTTTGTTATGCGCAAAGAAAGATTCACTCGAAAACAGACAGGTCTTCTGGCTCAGGGACTATCTACTTCCCCACCTTCCCAGAATATAAAATTCCAGTGGTTTTTGGGGTTTCGTTTCCCATTACAGCAGCGCAACTGCCCGGGATTCTCACCCGGTTCCCTTAGTCTGCCTTCTTTTTCCTTACCTTATTTTTAATCTGCTCTTATTATATCACTACTTGGGACTCCAGTCAAGTATCATTCCTAAGACAAAAAGAAAACAGGTTATGAGCCGTTAACGAACTGAAATATTCTTTTTCAATTCGGGGGGGGGGTTGACAGTGTAATTATTTGATATATAATGCTGCATAATTCTAAAAAGAAGAGGAGATATAGAAATGGAGTTACCGGAAGAACCCCCACCTGGCGGGAGTTTAATAAATTTGCCAACAAAAAGAAATATTACTGAGGATTCTTCGAAAATATGAAAGATTCATATTTTCAAGAATCCCTTTTTTAGTATAGGGATTTTCTTGCATTACTATCAAGTGAGGTGTTTGAACAGTTCGACTAGCCCATAAGCTAACTGGGGAGGGTGGGTTGGTCCGGGAACAAAATTCAGGGCATCAAATAAGGAAGGAAAGAAATGAAAACTTTTTTGAGATTACTATTTTATGTCAAACCTTACCGAGGTAGACTAATAGCTGCATTCATGTTCGCCGCAGGAGTAACTGTACTGGGATTGTTACCTCCTTATTTAGTGAAAATCATCATTGATGACGTAATTGTCAAGAAAGACCTGCGCCTGTTCACTCTTATCATAGGAATACTTGTTGTTGTCTATATTTCAAGAAGTATTCTCATCTCCTTTAGAATCATTATGGAGAATAAGGTACAACAAAGTCTTATTTTTGATCTCCGTAACCATGTTTATCATAGCCTGCAGCGCCTCTCTTTGAGTTATTTTGAGAATAGAGATACGGGGAAAATAGTCTCCCGGATTATTAATGATGTAGAGGCTCTACAGGCAATAATTACCGCCGGACTAACTACTCTCTTTGTTGCCTTTATTACTTTTACCGGTTCGTTGATAATCTTAGTAACAATAAACCTGAAGCTAACTTTAATCGCCATGCTTCCGATTCCCTTTCTCGCTTTCTTAATATTTAGATTCAGTGGAAAAGCGCATCGAAGTTATCGTCAGGTGCGTCGGAAGTTGGCCAGAGTAACCTCACTTCTTCAGGAGAGTATTTTTGGAATAAGAGAGATAAAGACTTTCACTCAGGAAAATTATACGGAGAGAAGATTTTCTGTTCAAGGAAAGGGTTATTTACGAAGCAACATGAGAATAGCTAATCTCTGGTCTGTCTATTATCCTCTTATCCTATTCGTGAGTTCCCTGGGAACAGCATTAGTGCTCTGGTTTGGAGGACAAGAAGCTATTGCAGGAGTTTTAAGCATAGGAAGTCTGGTTGCCTTTTATGGGTATCTGGGTCTTTTCTATCAACCTATCGACCAATTGAATCAGGTAAATAATATGTTCCAACATGCTCGCGCAGCTGGAGAAAGGGTTTTTGAAATAATAGATGACATTCCCGAAGTAGAAGAACCCAGAGATGTTGTTTCTCTTTCTTCTCCGGTAAAAGGAGCTGTAGAGTTTAATAATGTCTGCTTCAGTTATGATGAAAAAGAACAGATATTAGACAACATTAGTCTTGAGGTGAAGCCGGGGGAGAAGATTGCTATTGTGGGACCCAGCGGTTCAGGAAAGACTACTCTTATCAGCCTTATCCCTCGTTTTTATGATGTAAGCAAAGGATTCATTGCTATTGACGGATATGATATTAGAAAATTAAGGCTCTCTTATTTGCGAGAGCAGATAGCGATAGTTCTTCAGGAGCCTTTTTTGTTCAATGAATCACTGAAAAAGAATATTGGCTTCGGTAAGAGGGAGGCGAGCGAAGAGGAGATTTTTGCTGCTGCCAGGAGTGCCAATGCGGCGGAGTTTATTAATAAATTCCCCAATGGATATGAAACTAAAGCCGGGGAAAGGGGGACCAATCTCTCGCTGGGACAAAAACAAAGAGTTTCTATTGCCCGAGCTATTCTTAAGGACCCCTCTATTCTCATTCTTGATGAAGCTACTTCGTCAGTAGATGCTGAAGTGGAAGCTCTTATCCAGGAGGCTTTACAGCATTTAATGGAGAATAGAACCAGCTTTATTATCGCACATAGGCTTTCAACCATAAGAAATGCAGATAGAATTGTGGTGATGGACAAGGGGAGAATAGTAGAAATAGGAACTCACTGGGAGTTGTTAAGAAAAAGGGGTCTATACAGTCAGCTCTATAGGGTGCAGTTTAAGGTTAAGGATATAAAGGAGGAGTTACCCTTCCTTGTTGATTGAACTAATCAATGCTTACTCCCGATGGTAGTTTGGTTGCATCCTAATTTATACGTCTACCGAAGGACTTTTTCTGAAAAAACCTTATAGGAGCAACCTTAACCAAGCTTCGAGTTGAGGATAAAGGAAAATATACTGTTTGAGGAGCAGGCCGAAGGCCGTTGAGGGGGGATATTTCCCCCCTCAAAGTCTTTTATATCTTTCCCGAAACGAGAAGCTGAGCAGAAATAATAAAAGGCTGCTATACAGCGACGGAAGAAATTGTCCTTCGGCATTACTTGACAAAGAAGGATAAGATGGAATATAATGTATGTCTCGGGTTTAGTAGAAAAGCGATAGAGAGGGTAAGAAATGGGGGTGGGTCTGTACGGAGTAAAAACGATTAAGAAAGTAGGCATAGGAATGATAGTGTTTTATCAGAAGTTTATTTCTCCACTCCTGCCTACTTCCTGCCGCTTTTATCCGACCTGTTCTGACTATAGCCGACAGGCTATAGGGAAATATGGATTAGCCAGGGGTTGTTGGTTGGGCATAAAAAGAATATTGAGGTGCCATCCTTTCTATCCCGGAGGTTATGATCCCGTCCAGTGAGGAATAAGTGACAAGGGCTAGAGCAATAAGAGACGAGCGACCAGCAACGAAATAAAAGGAGATACTTAATGCAGAAGAATCTTATCATGGCTATTGTTTTATCGGTGGTAGTGCTGTTATTATATAATATTTTTGTCGGTAGTCGGCGACCTGCACCGCTGCCGTCTGTAGCTGTAGAGGAAGCGACGGAATCTTCCCCTTGGGGAGGAGAAGCTCCTCAACAAAGAGAAATCCTTCCTTCTCCACAATTAGAAAATGGAGAAGAGACAATTCTGGAGAATGACTATATAAAAGTGGTTTTAACTTCTCGAGGAGGGATAGTTAAATCCTGGTATCTGAAGAAAGAGAGAAAAGAATTGGTGGGAAGGAGCGCTTACAGTCTGGGATTAAATCTTTTCTTACCGGAAGGAGAAAGAATAAATCTATCTGAGGAGACCTTTGAGGTTCAGAAAGAGGGGGAGAGGAAAGCTGTCCTCACCTGGAAGGATAAGGAGGGGAGATTCGAATTATCCAAAACCCTCGAGATTCCTGTGCAGGGATACCATGGATTCTTCTCTATTGAAGCACGAAACTTACCTTTAGGCAGTAGTTATGAGCTTATCTGGCCGTCGATGATAGGTGATGACTATAAAGAGGTGGAGCGGTTAGTCTATTTTGAGGACAAACTTCAGGAAGAGAGGAAAGAAGGTGTGCAGCGGGATTACGGACGGGGAGTAAAATGGATGGGGCTGCGACAAGAAAGAGAGCTGCTGGTTATACTTGCCTCTCTGGATTGGCCAAGGGGGGGAATCTTCCGTTCAGAGTTCTGGGGGTTTGAAGATAACAAACCCGAGAGTGGATGGATAGTATATGCAGGTCCTCAAAGCTATGGTGAGATTAGGGCGCTCAATGAAAGGATAAAGAAGATAAACGGAGAGGATTATCATCTGACAGGAGCACTTGACCTCAGTATTTGGGGCCAGCTCTCAGTAGGATTAATAAGAATTCTCCTCTTCTTTTACAGTTTTACTCACAACTACGGAATAGCTATTATTCTCTTAACCCTTCTCATATATGGGGCTCTGTTTCCTCTAACCATTAAACAATTTACTTCTATGCATAAAATGCAGATTATTCAACCTGAGGTAAAGGCTGTGCAAGCTAAATTCAAAAGTGACCCCAAGCAAATGCAGGCAGAAATGATGAAGATATATAGAAAGCATAAGGTCAACCCCATATCCGGCTGCTTTCCCCTCGTAATTCAGATGCCTATCATTTTTGTTCTTTACCGAGCTCTTCTCAATTTCAACTTTTCTGAGAATCCCTCTTTCCTCTGGATAAAAAATCTGGGTGAACCTAATATTCCCTTGCTTTTAGTGCTGGGGGCAACTATGTTCCTCCAACAGAGAATCACTCAAAAGACTCAGGTTCAGTCAGGAACACAACAGCAAGGAATGGCTAAGATGATGCAATTCTTTCCCATCATTATTATTGTAATGTTGTGGTCCCTTCCTTCCGGGGTAATGCTCTATTGGTTTACCTCCACCCTTTTTTCTATTTTCCAACAATTCCTGATTCGTCGAAGGATGTCTCCTTCCCAGCCAAAAAAAATGTAAAATGATATCTGAAGATACTGTAGCTGCTATTGCTACTCCTATAGGAGAATCTGGCATAGGCATTGTGAGAATGAGTGGCAAGGAATCCTTCCACATAGCCAAAAAAATCTTTCGACCTTCCTATGGAAAAAGCATCAACTGGAAGACTCCCTTTAAGACTCATTATGGATGGATAATTGACCCTGAGAGCAAAGAACTGATAGACGAGGTGCTGCTTACTCTGATGCCAGCGCCTAAAAGTTATACGCGAGAAGATGTAGCGGAAATAAATTGCCACTCTGGTCCTGTCCCCTTGCGGAAAACTCTGCGACTTGTCTTGAGACTGGGTGCTCGTCTGGCTGAAGCGGGGGAATTTACTAAGAGAGCCTTCTTGAATGGAAGAATAGATCTTGCTCAAGCCGAGAGTGTGCTAGAGGTGGTGCAGGCGAAAACAGAGAAAAGCCTGGAGATAGCATTAAATCAACTGAAGGGAGGATTGTCTGAAAAGATTAACACGCTCAAGAAAAGAATGGTTGATTTTCTCTCTTGCCTGGAGGCAGAAATAGAGTTTGGAGAAGAAGATATTGAGCATTTATCCAGGAAAGATGAAGAGAGTCGCCTTAAAGATATTTTGCTTCAAATTGCTCTGCTTCTAAAAACGGCCAGAAGGGGAAGGGTTTATAGAGATGGTCTAAAGGCAGTAATCGTAGGAAGACCTAATGTCGGCAAATCTAGTCTTTTAAACACTCTTCTGCAGAGAGAAAGGGCCATCGTAAGCCATATCCCCGGAACAACGCGAGATACTATTGAAGAGATGATAAACATTAAGGGATTTCCTTTGTGGATTATTGATACAGCAGGACTAAGAGAGGTAGAAGGTAAAATAGAAGAGGAAGCCGTGCGCCGAACCCATATCAAACTAGAGGAGGCAAATATCATACTTTTGATGCTTGACGGTTCTCTTCCCCTGGAGAAAGAAGATATTTCAATTTTTGAAAGAGTGGAGAAGAAAAAGACACTGTTGATTGTGAATAAGATAGATTTACCCCAGAGAGTAAATAAACAAAGAGTCAACTCATTCTTTCCCGTTCAAGAGGTGGTAGAGATATCAGCGACCGAGGAGATTAATTTAGAAAAACTTAAAGAAAGAATAGCAGAGTTCGCCTTAGAAGAGGCAGTCCTTTCTTCCAGTGATTCTCTTATTTTAAGCATAAGGCAGGAGCAGGCCTTAGAGCAGGCACGACAAAACGTGGAGAGAGCTCTGCTGGGAATAAGAGGGGAACTGTCCGAAGAGCTCATAGCTTTCGATTTAAGGGAAGCTATAGACAGATTGGGAGAGATTACGGGGGAGATAGTTACTGATGACATTCTGGATCAGATTTTCTCTCATTTTTGTATAGGGAAATAGGATAGCGATGCCTCCCGTTTTCGATTGAACCCACATGAGCGGACGTGAGGACAAAAGAAGTGGTTACAGAAATTGTCCTGAAATTTTTCTTCATTAGATCACTACCGAAGGACATTCCTTGAAGGAGCCTTATAGACGCCACCTTAATGAGTCTTCGAGTTGAGGAAAAAGAAAGACGTCCTGTTTGAGGAATAAAGTGACGAAGCTTTGCCTCTTCTTGAACTTGGACGGAGCAGGCCAAGGGCCGTTGAGGGGGGAATTCCGAAGGAATCGGCAAAGCCCTATTTCCCCCTTCAAAGTCTT
>SDBT01003727.1_pt1 | contig 26224 bp, 24 predicted proteins | sample 2277101 | NCBI WGS metagenome assembly SDBT01 (sample SAMN10404973, study PRJNA504765) | marine sediment metagenome | isolation source: marine sediment core GS10_PC15, 103 cmbsf | place: Arctic Ocean: Southern Knipovich Ridge | collected 2010 | reverse complement strand
ATTAATGTGTCGTTTACAAACCTGGCAGTTGAAGTTATTGACGAACAGCACAGATTCGTAGTCAGACAACGCGCAGAACTCACCGCACACAAACCCGACACAAAAACCCTCCCTCATTTTCTCTCAAGGTCAGCGACCCCAATCCCCCGCACACTTGCGTTAACCGCGTTTGGTGATTTGGATCTTTCAATCATCGATCAGTTACCAAAAGGAAGAAAACCTATCGTCACAAAGGTTGTTTCACCTAGTGAGCGCAAAAATACATACGAGTTTATACGCAAAGAGATTAATAACGGACGACAGGTGTTTGTGATCTGCCCACGCATCGATCCTCCAGAAGATAGTATTAATGTGACAAGATCTATGTTTTTTCAGTTGGATGCAAAATCTGTTAAGGAAGAATACGAAAAACTCGCAAAGAAGATATTCCCCAAATATGAAGTTGCTATGCTCCATGGACGAATGAACCCAAAACAAAAAAAAGAAGTCATGGAATCATTCAAGAATGGAGACACTAATATACTGGTTTCCACATCAGTAATTGAGGTGGGAATTGATATTCCAAATGCTGTAATCATGATGATTGAGGGAGCGGAACGATTCGGACTTGCCCAGCTCTATCAGTTCAGAGGACGAGTAGGACGTGGAGAACACCAATCATACTGTTTTCTCTTCACAGACAGCCGCTCACACACAACCAGAGATAGACTGCGAGCACTTGTGAAAGCAAAGAGTGGGTTTGAATTAGCAGAAATGGATCTCAAGTTTCGTGGACCCGGTCAGTTTCTTGGAAGAGATCAGACAGGAATGCCTGATCTTACTATGAAAGCAATCCAAAACCCCCACTTACTATCCACAGCACGTGACACCGCACGCTCTCTAATTAAAAACGATCCCGATCTCTCGGGATATCCATATCTGGCAGCATATCTGAAGCTGTTCAGAGAACAGGTTCATATGGAATAAAAACGGCTCGTATTTTCGAGCCGTTCCTATTTCTAATCAATTTTTACTTCAAGACGTTTACTCTTGGATCTATTTACCTTAGGTAGAACGATTTTTAACACACCATTTTTGATCGATGCCTTTGCTTTGTCGGGATCGATCTCTTGAGGCAATATTATTGAGCGAGAAAAGCTCCCCCAGAAACATTCCTGATGAAGATAATTCTCTTTCTCTATCTTTTGGCTTCTCTTTCGTTTTCCGTGAATTGCCACAGATTCTGGAGTAATAGCTATATCCAGATTTTCGGCATCGACACCAGCAACAGGTGACTCAACACATACGTTCGTGTTGTCCTGATACACATCTATGGTAAGTTGGCCTTCCAAGTCATCAAATTCGTCATCTATCTCAAACTCCTCTTGGACAAGGTCAATTGCGTCGTCATCAGTAACGTTGTTAGATATTTCGTGCATATCTATAGTTTCCTCTTTACTCTTTTTCTTTTTTTTCGTTGTTTTTTTAGGCTTCGTGTCGGACGTTGATACTAGTTTTGGTTTACATTCGTCACCGTTATCTGAGACGCCCGCTAATTGTGCAAAAAAGTTTTTACTCATAGTTTTCTAATAATACTTCTGGGATAGTGTACCATATTTTGAACACTAGTGTACATCACTATTTTTGCATACGTTTAAGCTCTTCGAAATCATATAGGACAAAAAAGCCAACTAAGACAAGAAAGGCGATCGGGTATATCATGAAGTTGCTGAATTCCCACACGAGAAAGTTGAAGGCGGCGTGAAATAGCGACGCCAATACCAATCCAAGCACAACCAACTTAACCTCCATACGGTATTTGATGCCACGTGCCCAATGATGTCCAACAATTGCTGCTGCCAGAGCGTGCAATAGTGTTGCACCGATGAATCGCAGTACTATTACAGTAAAGATTCCATCAAATCCACTGGAAAGTACTACAAAAAAGTTTTCAGCTGCTGCAAATCCTAATGCACCTGTAATGGTATAGATCATTGCATCTACCGGCTCATCAAAATAAGGACTATTGCGCACAAGGATGAAAATAAACAGAAACTTTACCACCTCCTCAACAGCTCCAAATACTAAAAACGAACTGATATCGATATTAATCAGTTCGGGTAATGTAAGAGAGATTTTTTCAACAACTCCTGAAAGACCATATTCAAGCACCAGCGCTGCTAGTGCAGATATACCACCCCACAGATACGCCTTGGCGATCATGCGTTTTGGTTCTGGGTGGACATCTTCTTGCAAAAAAAACGCGAGCCAGATTAAGCTCGGCAAAACTCCCAGTCCAAGGGCTAAAATAACACTCATGCTATCAGTATACAGATATAAGCAGTACTGAGCCAGTAAAAAAGCCGCCTTGTGTACAGGCGGCTAATGCGGTCTTTAACGCATAACCCAGTTATCACTCTTTCTGCAATGAAAACAATATCGCCAGCATACAACATGGTAAGTCGCTCCTGGGACATTACGGTGATAATCCCACATAGTCTGTTTGTGTTGTGTACTCAATGTTCTTTTGCTCCAGCAAGTCCTACACCTTTTACCAAGTTTATATTGGAATATAAACATAAAAAAGGCTACCAGTATCAAGGAGTAAGGCGCGGCGTTGAAGAGGTTAATATTCGCAACAAAATCAATCATCTTACCCTCCTTTCTGTTCAAGTTCTAAAATATTTATAGCAAGAGATTATACGTCTGTCAATAAGTATTAAAACCCCTCTGAACAGAGGGGTGATACTAGGTCTCTTGCCTAGCCCGTTAGCTGTTGTATATTACTCAGTCGGCGGTATACGAATCAGCTAACTGATACACACAGGATAGCAAGATCGTTTTTATTTATCAATAGCTGTATCCCAATTCTCCACCATCAAGAATTCCTTCGGCTTATCCGGGAGTCTTTGGTAGATAGCTTCGGTAACAAACGGCATGAACGGATGGAGTACAATCAACGATTGCACTAAAAGCTCAAACAACACCTTTCTTGCTGATTCCTGTTTTGCAGCATCAGCATCGTCATCAAACAAAACAGCTTTCTTCTCCTCAATCAGCTCATCGGCAAGACGATGCCAGACATAATGATAGGCAGTCTCTGCCGCCTGAGAGAAACGATACTTCTCAATATCTTCCTCAACGGCCTTCTTCACACCAGCAATTTCTTTAATAAGTCTTTCATCACCACTTGTTATATCAGATTTGCCGTCGTACTTCTCATAGTGGGTGACGATAAAGCGTGCAATGTTCCAGAGCTTGTTTGAAAAGTTTCTGTACCCTTTTATCTTACTCTCATCATAGATAACGTCCTGTCCTGGAGAGTTTCCAACAATTAAAGCCATCCGTAGTGCATCTGCACCGAATTCAGAAACTACGCTCAATGGGTCAACAACATTTCCCTTTGATTTGGACATTTTTTGTTTGTCTTTGTCGCGCACCAATCCGTGTAGATAGACAGTCTCAAATGGAACCTTGCCAGTCACATAAAGCCCCATCATCATCATTCGTGCTACCCAGAAGAAGAGAATGTCATATCCAGTCTCCATCACACTGGTTGGATAGAACTCCTCGCTGTTGTTAACCTGTAGTGTTGCAAACGGCCACTGTCCAGAAGAAAACCAGGTATCAAACACATCCCCATCTTTACGCAGAGATGTATTTCCACATTTACATTTTTTCGGCTCACTCTCTTCAATATGTACAATCACCCCATCACACTCATCACAATACCAAGCTGGAATTGGGATGCCCCATACAATCTGACGAGATATATTCCAATCACGAATATTTTCCATCCAGTGCAGAAATATCTTTTTCTGAAAATCTGGAACTATACGGACAGTTCCTTTTTTAATAGCTGCAACAGCTGGTTCAACAATCGCTTTCTTTCCTTTATCTGTTAGATCGATAAACCATTGATCGAGCACCATCGGCTCAAGAGCATTCCTACACTTATAACAAGTTCCAACCTGGTGTTGGTATGCCTCTTCTTTTTCAAATGCTCCATTTTCTTTAAGAATCTCGATAGATTTCTCTCTAGCCTCATTTACCTTCATGCCCTCCAAAGGTCCGGCCTGTGCATTAAACCGCCCATCAAATCCAAGTGTTTCGATAACCTGCAAGTCATGACGCTGTCCAATCTCAAAGTCCAGAGGATCGTGAGCAGGAGTTATCTTAAGCGCTCCAGTACCAAACTCTTTATCAACCTCTTTGTCAGCAACTACTGGAATCACACGTTTGGTTATCGGTTCAATAACCTTCTTACCGACAAATGATTTATATCGAGCATCAGAAGGATTTACAGCAATCGCAACGTCTCCAGGAATTGTTTCAGGACGTACTGTAGCGATTGAGATATATTTATCCTCTTTACGTGAATCGAGTTTGTATCGAACATAATAGAGCTTATCGTCTTGATCGTTCCATTTAATTTCGAGGTCAGAGAGTGAGGTCTGATGTTTAACACACCAGTTAACAATCCTCTTTGCCCGATAGATAAACCCATCGTCATGGAGTTGTTTAAACGTTTTATAAACTATCTTCACAATGCCAGGATCAAGTGTGAAAGTTTCACGAGACCAGTCACAAGACGCCCCAAGTTGTTTCACCTGACTTTCCATGTTTTTCTTGTTCTCTTGAGTAAAGTCCCAAATCTTTTTCCACAATTTCTTTCGTCCATTCTTTTCTTGCAAAATCTTGAACCTGCTAGTCCCCTCTTTTTCCAGTTTTTTCTCATACACAACCTGAGTCTCAAACCCAGCATGGTCGGCACCGGGAAGCCAAAGAACCTTTTTACCCTTTAACCGATAATAGCGAACCATAAGATCTTCTAATGTCATGCCCACCGCATGCCCAACATGTAACGATCCGTTTGCGTTTGTGGGAGGCATAATAATGCAGAACGATTCATCGCGTTTTCCAGGAAGATGTTCCGGCGCAAAAAAGCCGGATTTCTCCCACTGTTTATATATTTTATCTTCTATGTGTTGATCGTATGGTTGATCAAAGTCTTTGTGAGGCATGTTTTGTATTGTATCGTTGTATAAATGAAAAATCAAAGTCGTAAAATAATATGGGTTGCGTTGGGGGGTATTTTTATTCCATCACAACCTTGGTTGGGTTATAATGATTAGAATGAGAAGTATAAACACACGAATAGTAATCGTATCATGTATTATTCTAGCTTTGGTTGTGGTGGGTTTTTGGCTATGGAAACAGAACACAAACCCAGAATATATTAGAGAAAGATGTCGCAAGAAAACCATTAAGGAATATGGTATTGGTTACACACAAAAAGAACGCTATATGGATTGTCTCGAAGAACATGGAATTTATATAGGGCCAACTATATACTAAAAAACATTATGGATGAAATTCTTTCACTTCTAAAACCAACTAAAACAAAGATGCTGGTTTTTGCTTTCTTCGTTGCCCTTTTTATTATCATACTAATCAACATTCCGTATTTAGTAATAACATCGACTGGTCTTTATTCAAAAGGAGGCTCGATTGTTGAGTGCCCAGGTGCCGCAATCTGTACAACACAAGTTTGTTATGAGTGCATAGTTTTTTATGTGGCTTTTTTTATCGGCACATATTTCCTTTCTTGTATTATAGGAAATAAACTAAACCCCCCGAATTTTAAAAGTGGTGTTGATATGATTAAGTAACAAAAATACCATGAGGATGATACATTTTTTCTATGTCATTACTATCCTGCTCTGCTATGTATGGATCGGGGTTGTATATCATCAGGTAGCCCAGGATAATGCAGGGTTTCCTATCATAGCAAAACCAGTTCGGTGTCTTAAGGTTGGAGAAGATAACCGCACCGCCCTTACAAAAGGGGATTCTCGGCGTGAGAGATTGCTGGGGTCATATTGCTCGTCATTCATCCAACCCGACAATTAGTCATCCTCAGCAGAAAATCATGCTGCATACACCAACCCACATTTCTAACTCAAAAGGTAATCAACAACGGATGCCGTAACAGTTTCAAACGGCTCTGCGCTAATATCAAAGAAAGGATACCCGTGCTGCTCAGCAGCTTTCTTAAGTTGCTTATTTTCTTCGACTTCCTTGTGAAACCATGTCCGTACAGCACTATCATCCCCGTCATTTTCCTGAATAACTTTTTGGATCCAGTCATTTTGTTTTTGTGAATGTGCCATGATAGTTTTAAGGTGTGTGTCACGTGTGAAACCAACAAATGCCGCTCGAATTTGTAGATGTTGTAATTTGAGAGCAAGAATGCGCTTTAAAGTAATTGAAACACCCTCAATTAAGACCTCCCTGTTCTTGCGATCATAAGAGTTAATAAAACCTGTAATCGCCTGCCACGTCAGTTCATCTTCGGTTGGATGTTGATTGAAATGAATCTGGTGTGAGATTTTTTCACCGGGTCGACGAAATGTTGCATCTCCCTCAAATGCTAGTTTATCCACCGAAATATACGACTCTCCTACAAAGATATTCCGCGCAGCTTCGCGGATTGAGTCTGAAGAAACAGCACAAATCGGTTTGCGCCTGAGTATTTTTTGTAGGATGGTCGTTTTCCCGGATCGCGCCGGTCCACCAATTAAGTAAAGTTTATTTTGTGTATCTTTCATCACATCATCATCTTTTTGTCTCCACAAAAACCTTTGTCTTTGCAGTATCAACAGTTCTCCCTTCTTGTCCTTCGGTTTCTTCCTCGGCGGCACCGGTAATCATCTCAACCACGGCATGACGTGTTGTTTCATCAAAAATACCTGATACAGGGAGTCCTAACTGATCCTGCAATACACCCACTCCTGCCTGGGTGAATTCATCATAAAACCCCGTTGGTTCTCTGTTCAAAAGCCCGATTTCTGCTAAAAAGATCTGGAGATTTGATACATTTTCTCCCGAGTCCCCAACCTGCAAATCCCGTGGGAAGTACTGTCCAACATCAAGAGAAGGCAGATATATCTCCAAATCCCGTGCAAAAGGAATTGAAAAACTCGCAGAACCAAATTTCTCAATCTGATCTAATGTTGTTTTGGAGGCAGCGATAAGATTTCCTTCGTTAGTATACAAAAGTGCCACTATATCAACATCTTTATAATCAACCTCGTCTTGGTTGGCAAGACTCCCGTTCACATACAAAAATCCGTCTTTAATTGTTCTGGACTCAGTTATCTGAATTGCAGGCTTAGAAAAATCATCTTTTTCACTCCAGGAGATATTACCAACCTCAACCTCAGCACTTGAAACAGAGGCAGGATTAACATCGATAGTTGGAACAACGATATATTTGAGTGCCCCAGGATATACAAAAGAGGTTCCATCCAATGCCTTAACCTCATTCCCAGCACTATCTTTTAGTAATACACGATATGAGAACAGCGGTACCCCAAATGAAACGTTCGGATTAATAACCTCAGCCGCAATACCAACTCCTTCTCCGGCACGAAAGACAAAAACATTCCCGATACGCAAATTCTGAGCCTGAGCAATACCACAAGGAACACACGGACCCCCACAATCAACTCCGCTCTCTCCCTGATTCTGACGCCCATCAGAACAGCTCGGTGCAGGCCGCAAAGCAATTTGATACACAACAAACACAACCAGTGCTGCTATCAATACGAACACTGCTCCGTAGAGAATTTGTTTAACAATTCGATGCATTATTAATAATTGTATCAGGTTTATAGGCAAACAAAAAACGCTTGTGTATGCTGGCAAACCCTACTTTCCCCACAATGGAGTATCATCGGGGTTCTGTGCTTTCACTACTCTGTTCGGAATGGGAAGAGGTGGGACACACAATACTAAATCACCAGCAAACAAAAACGTTCTTTGCTACAACAACTCTTTCAACACTCTATCAAGGAGTATAAAAGAATGAAACATTGAAACAATTGGGTTATTAGTACTTCTCGGCTAAAGTCTTTGCAGACCTTACACCTAAAGCCTATCAACCTGGTCGTCTTCCAGGACCCTGAGATGCCTAATCTTGGGAGGGGCTTCGTGCTTATATGCTTTCAGCGCTTATCCCTGCCGAATTTAGCTACCCGGCGGTTCAGTTGGTACCAAAGCCGGTAGACCAGAGATTCGTTCAACCCGGTCCTCTCGTACTAGGGTCGACTTCCCTCAAGCATCAACGCCTGCAGCAGATAGAGACCAACCTGTCTCACGCATGTTAATTCCATTGTTACCAATGGCACGGACTATACCACCATCCCGTTATAAACGGGAGACTGACGTATTATGTATAAGTGATCTTATACATCCTTCCCATAATGGGAAAAGTCTCTACGGGTCTCTTTTACAAGAGTTCCCTCGGTATTACCCTTTGTGTCCAGGTTGAGAACACACTAGGGGTTCACCGATATGAGTCAGTTTTGCTAACCACCTTACGGTGGAAAGCCGCCATACTGACGGTCTAAACCCAGCTCGCGTATCCTTTTAATTGGCGAACAGCCAAACCCTTGGGACCTTCTCCAGCCCCGGGATAGGATGAGCCGACATCGCTGTCGGTTTTCTCCTGTTACCAGAAGTGTCGGACTATATCTTCATCCTGATTTACATCAGGAGATGGCGTATTAGCCGCCTCGAAAGAGACGACTCCTTCTCACATAGAATGTGAGAAAAGTCTCTACGGGGTTACAACTTAAAAAAGTTGAACTTCCCACGGTATTGACCACATACATTGGTTTACGTAGTACGGCCAGTACTACTGTATATGGCGTTCACCGTTATAAGCCATGATTTTTTGTACGGCATCACTGCCGTGGCACCCCGATATGTTAAGGTGCCGAACCTGGTCGTCGATGTGAACTCTCGGACCAGACCAGCCTGTTATCCCCAGGGTAGCTTTTATCCGATGTCTCCGGCCTTTCTATAAAGATCCTGTCAATGTAAACATTAACAGATGCCGTCGGGTCGCTAAGCCCTGCTTTCGCATCAGCGCGGCATGTCTGCCTTGCTGTTAAGCCAGCTTTTGCCTTTATACATTCAGTCCGATTTCCATCCGGACTAAGCTGACCTTATGGACTCCTCCGTTACCTTTTAGGCAATATGTTTTCCTAATTTATATTCCATTGAAGGAATAATGTGTGGTCGTACCACATCAACAAATTTTTGCGCTGAATCACTTTTGATATAGAGACGCCACTTACTCTTTTGTCTGTGCAAGCATGTGACTATACCAAATTTTTTCTTTAATACATCCACGACACGCTCAAGTTCTTTTTTCTGATACCCGAGTGTGTGAAAAATGAATGTAGAATGACGTTGTGATTTGTACGATCCATCGTCCATAAACCACACCGCCAGCGCAAGAGGATCAAGAAATCGATTAACAATCTTAGGAACAATCTTCTTCTTTTTTGGGTAAAATTGCTGCCCATAAAAGCGAAGTTGTCCTAAAGAATACGTTGTAAACCAGTAAGAATCATTTCCCTCACGTTTCTTAACGTGTGGGGCTGTTCGTACCAGCGGTTTTAGCTCCTGAAAGAGCTGGTCAACGTATTCCTTCTGTACAATCGAATGCTCAATTTTGAGTCGATATGTACGTCCGTTGTTTTGTGTTTCTAGGTGACCATCCCCTAACAGCGTCCCTACAATAACAGAACGTTGTCGCGGAGTGATCCGTACAGCAGATTTTATCTGCTCAATTTGATTTGATCTCATGATTGATCTTATTAGGTTTGTTATGGGTATGTATCCCATAACCTGTATGTCGCCATACAGATCGGACTATATCTTCACCCTGATATAAATCAGGGGGTCATCGTGTAGTCTCTGAGGATCCCAATATCTTTATGATAATCGGTTTCCTGCTGATTGTCCGCCATCACCGTATAGATTTTCACTGCCATATAGGCGAGTACTAACGGATACATCGCGGATGTTCCAGCATATAGATGACTATCTCACACCACATTACTGTGATGGCTCCCCCTTTGCAGCCACACGGAATACACGGCTGCGCGCTGAGGAGAGCGCCCCACTCAAACTGCCCACCAGACACTGTTCCCTATGGTTTTTTCCCTTAAGGTTAGACACTAACATCTTAAAGACGGGTATTTCACTGGCGGCTCCACTTTTCCCGAAAGAAAAGCTTCAAAGCCTCCCCGCTATGCTACGCATTAAGACACTAGAGCCAATATCAAGTTGCAGTAAAGCTCCTGGGGTCTTTTCGTCCCGCTGCAGGTATCCTGCATCTTTACAGGAATTGCATTTTCACCGAGCTCGTCCTCGAGACAGTTCTCCAGTCGTTACGCCATTCGTGCGCTTCGGAAATTACCCGAAAAGGAATTGCGCTACCTTAGAACGATTATAGTTATCGCTGACATTGACGGGGGCTTCGGACGCTTAGCCATAAATGACCGGCATCGTTAACCTTCCCGCATCGGTCAGGCGTCACCCCCTATACATCCTCTTACGAGTTCGCAGGGAGCTGTGTTTTTAGTAAACAGTCGCCAGAGATACTTTCGCTGCGGCCCCATTTACATGGGGCAGACCTTATCCCAAAGTTACGGTCGCTTTTTTGCCGAGTTCCTTGAGGACGACTCACTCGTTCCCCTGAGGCTTCTCGCCTCACCCACCTGTGTTGGTTTAGGTACGGTACCCATATCACTATCCTTAGAAGCTTTTCTTGGAGGTCTGCTCACAAGACTTCGCACTAGTGTGCTTCGCCTCGACGCTTGGGCTATACTTGAGCGGATTTACCAACTCAAGACCCTTACGCAAAGGACGCCAAACCACTAAGTCGCTCTTGCTACTAGACCCCGTCCCTCCATCGGATGATATGGGTGGGTCGGAATATTAACCGACTGTCCATCGACTGCGGCTTTCGCCATCGCCTTAGGACCGCCTAACCCTTCGCTGATTTACATTGCGAAGGAACCCTTAGGTTTTCGGGGGACAGAATTCTCATCTGTCTTGCGGTTACTCATACCAACATTCTCTCTTCTCTGCGCTCCACCGGCTCTCACGAGTCCGGCTTCATTGCACAAAGAATGCTCTCCTACCACTTCCTGTCAAAAAGACAGGAAATCCGTGTCTTCGGTAGTATGCTTAAGCCCCGGTAAATTTTCGGCGCAGTCAGCCATCTGATAGTGGGTTGTTACACACTCTTTAAAGGATGGCTACCTCTAAGCCAACCTCCTATCTGTCTGTGGCCGACCACCACCTTTCACACTGAGCATACATTTAGGGACCTTAGACAACGATCTGGGCTGTTCCCCTCGCGAACATGGAGCTTAGCCCCCACGTTCTAACTGCCCAGGCGATTCGTATAGGTATTCGGAGTTTGACTGAGAAGGCGAGATTTCTCCCTTTACTCCTCAACCAGTGGCTCTACCCCCTATACGTTGTTCCTGGACGCTAGCCCTAAAGCTATTTCGGAGAGAACCAGCTATTACCAGGTTCGATTAGCTTTTCACTCCTTACCTCAGGTCATCGGAAGGCTTTACACGACCTACCCGTTCGGGCCTCCACTCTGCTTTCGCAGAGCTTCACCCTGCCCAAGGCAAGCTCACCTGGCTTCGGGTCTTGCACGTACTGCATATGTTCGCCGGTTAAGACTCGCTTTCGCTCTGCCTCCACGCCGTAGCGCTTAGACTGCAATACATACAAACTCGTTGGCTCATTCTTCAATAGGCACGCGGTCACCCTTACGGGCCCCCGCTCCTTGTAAGCATATGGTTTCAGGTTCTATTTCATCGGCCTCGCCGGCCTGCTTTTCACCTTTCCCTCACGGTACTAGTTCGCTATCGATCACTACATGTATTTAGCCTTTCCCGATAGTACGGGATGATTCCCTCGAAGGTATCGTTCTTCGAGGTACTCAAGATTGAATGCAAGAAAGTGTATGAACTTTCGTCTACGGGACTTTCACCCTCTTTGGTTCCGCTTCCCATCGGACTCAACTAGAACATACATTTGTAACTTTCCCTTCCGACAAACGACACACGTCCCAACAAGTGAGTCGTGTATCGTATGCCAGAAGATGCATACATCTTACAACCCCCAACTGCTTGGATAAATCCTTACAATTAGGTTTGGGCTCTTCCCGTTTCGCTCTCCGCTACTCAGGGAATAAACTTCGTTCTATTTTCCTCCGCTTACTGAGATGTTTCACTTCAGCGGGTTCGCTCTCTGACCTCTTATGTGCCAGAGTCTCTGAGGTTTGCTCAGAGGGGTTTCCCCATTCGGAAATCTCCGGATCAAAGGTTGCTACACACCTACCCGAAGCTTATCGCAGCTACGCCACGTCCTTCATCGCCATGTAATGTCAAGGCATCCACCATACGCCCTTAATAATTTCAATGTTTCAACCCTTATACCCCTTGATACAATGTTCAAAGAGTTTGGATTGATACCTGCATCGTTGTTGCTTTGTTTGCTTATTTAATTGTCAAAATACAGTCTTGCTTCCGTATCAGCTCACCGGGTAATTTTTGAGTAACAAAAATCCGCCAGGTGGCGGATGAAAAAGGCGCATCAAAAAATGCCTATATCATCCGCTTAAAAGTTTGTTCTGATTACTCATATCCTGCTCTTAGTATATGGGCACAGTGTTAGTGTTGTCAAGTGTTTTTTTGATACTTCTTTTTGTACCAATTATATAGGTTGTTTTTGCGATAAAATACACCGCTATTAGCGGTGTATTGACGTACAGTTTACTTGGGTAGTTGGATGCAGTCATCGCTCCTATGTGGGGGGCGTATTCTTTCTAATATACCGTCCCTGACAGCAGCGTTTAGCACACTCCGAGCGAGTTGCTCCGACATCCCTACTGAATCGAGAAGTTCGATTTCCCACATGGGACCATCACTACCCGCCACGACATCTTCAAGTTCCTGAATCGCCTCTTTCAGTTCTTCGGCACCATCTACACGAGTTCGCCTGACAACCATTAAGTTGCCTTGCGGATTAATCTTGAGCAGTTCCCTCCTCAACATGAACCAAAGGATCTTTTTGGCGTATTCATAATGAATTGGCATTCTGGTTAAAAGACCAAGTACAAAATTGAACTCTACAGAACCAGAACAACCTTCCAAGTCTTCCAGAATAATTTCGCTTTTCTGATCGTACTCTGCCCAGAAACTATCATGATGCATGACTACACCCCTTCTGTATTGTGCTAATCTATTGATACTACAAAAGGTTCTCTGAGTCAATTATTTTCCTCCACTTCTTTTTTATGCAACAAAAATCGTGTTGCATAGCCTTCTAAAACATATGATTTTAATACCTGCCCCAACGCTTGGTCGAATTCTTTTTCAATTTCCTCCCATTGCCATTCTTCAAACTCAACTGGATCTTTAGCTGGAGCAATTAAACTAAGTCCATATTGTTCAATAAGTTCCTTATGCTGAGGAATATCACGCACCAATATAACCGCTGCATCGTCCCAATAGACCAACCAAAAATCGTCTCTCTGATTAAGCTCTTGAATAAAATCGTGCAGAATCTGCTCGTGTGCCCACGACTTCCATTGCCTATAACGCATTACTACTGTATTAATTCCATATTGGTTATCAAACAATACCTGCCATCCAGGTTCTTTGCGTATCATGGCAATGTAGTCTCTGTTCACAGTCCCTGCATATAACTCACTTCTTCCATCGATAAAGACATGCCTCTGAGGCCAGAACCTCCATATAAAATATCCACCCAGCTCCATACTATTAAAGATTGGACCTTGTGGATTTGTGCGCTCAATAAAATCTGCAGCACCAACTGGCAGATTGTGCACATCCCATTCCATCATATTCCACACATGCTGACCACCAGCCACCACAGACGCCATTCCCAAGAGTACTATCAGCACCATCGCCCCTCTAATCTTTTCCAATTTGATATCTTTTTCTTTCATCCAGCGCACACATTCACATACGACAAAGGGTGCGGCCATGAGCGGGAAAAATCCTACATGACGGATAGAGACCAGGGGCATAACAAACGCCCCAGCCACCATCCCAAAACCTACCAAATCAAAAGATCCGATACGTTCCCTCCAGGAAGATGAACGAATACGTAGTTTTGAATATGTTCTCCACCCCATCAGAGCCAAAGAGAGAATCATCAACCCCAAAAAGATCTTTGAGCGTAATAAGAAGATGTAGTAGATGATAGATTTCCACTCCAAGATATGCATCTGCTCCAACGAGCTTGCAATCACCGAAGAATACAGAAGCGTTTGAATACCGTTAGGATTGACGAGAGTAATTAATCCAGATGCTACTAGTATAAATACTGGAACAATCCATTCTTTGGTTTGTCTGGCATACAGCCGACGCAACAGATCGAGTCCATAGAGTCCACAGATCGCAATTCCCAACACAACTCCAGCATGCATATTCGCCCATAAAAGAAATAAGACTGGGAGCACATAGAGTGGCCACGTCTTCCCTTTTATACGCCACGACTCCAGAAGATAGATGGTAAGTACAATAAACAAATATGAAAAGATTTGTGGTCGTACTTTCCAAAGCTCAACCGTGAAATACACAAACGGAATCAGAACAACAAATGAAAGTGGAGTAAGTGCCTTCCGCACCCGCAAAGTGAGAAGAATTAGTGAGTAGGTTAGGCCCGCAATCAAGGCCACAAGAACAATCAACCCCCAGCCGCCACCAAAAGATTCTATTCCATAAAACACAACACCCGAGAGCCAATAATGAGCAATCAGGGGTGCATTGGATGTATAGGAAAATGGATCGTGAGTTGGTATCGTCTTGTTTTGAACCACATATTTCCCTGTTGCCAAATGAAATCCAGTATCAGGATCACTAAGAGAATTAGACGAAAGCAACATTACCGATATCAAAAAAAATCCCGCCAGGATTATGAGGATAGTGCGTGACATTGAAGCATTCATAATAGTACTATACATCCTTTTCTGAGGAGCTGGCAATTTTTTTAAACAAAAACCAAAATAATGCCGTCAATATAACTGCCACACCCAATCCAACCATTAACATCTCTCCCATGTTAGCCTGGCGAATAATCTGACCCTCTTGAATGTAATGCATGGTTGCCGGTTCAGAAGATGATGGGGCTATTTCATCAAGTGGATCTCCAGGTTTAGGAGAAGGAGCAACAATAATATTTTCTGATCCTGGAGTTGGTTGTTGTGTTTTTATAACTTCTCCCTGTTTATTGCGCACAATCGCCTCACCATCTTTCATCGAACCCTTGTAGAAGATTGAATCGGCTTCAACACCTTTTGAGTTGATTAAAGTGATTGTGTCGCCATTATTATTGAGTGAAATTTTGGAAGTAGAATATGGGAGAACAAAAAAGCCGTGCGGCGACACGATTTCATTATCAAACGTATATGATTTTCCAGATGCGTCCTGAATAGTCCATCCAAAAAGTGAGTTGGCATCATCGGTGTTGTTTACGAGTTCTATAAACTCGCCTTCGGTGTCTTTTCCGACAGGATTAGGGAGAAGTTCAGAGATTATCATTGTGGTGCATTATACATTGCCTCTACCTCTCCTGAAGATAATGCACGTTTATACAACTTTAACGAATCCATCATACCATTAACAAACCACTGTCCGTTGTCTGTACCCCACATCTTGCCGATATGCATCGGATCTTCGGCTGAATATAATACGCCAGAGGTAGAGAGCTCACCATCCGGAGACCCGTTTACATAGTGCTTGAGTGTTGAGCCGTCATACACCGTTACAAAGTTATATAAAGTATCTGACGAAAGTACGTTATCTGATGATAGACCGATAGACCCACCAGACTTCCATAAGTATATGGATAATTTTGATTCGTATATCTGATATTCATATTGTTTTGTCCCCCCACCATTTTTATTACTTATCATAAATTGCCGATCAGTAATATCATTAGTTCTTATCCACACACTTATAGAAAATTTGTCTGCCATCGTAATACTACTGTCTCTTGGAACATCTACATAATTATCAACTCCATCAAGATCTAAACATCTTCCAGACACACATCCAGAAGAGGTTGTTATGTTGGCAGCTGTTGTAGAGGCAGAATACATAGTCCCATTATTTCCCCATCCTGAAGAATCGTATGCAGTAGTTCCAGAGGATTCATCGAACTTCCAATATCCAACTAATCCATGAGCAAAGGGGGTTAGTGTGAGGTCGGAGCCTTTTTCAAGCATGGCATGGTCTTGTCCCCCATCGTTAGCAGCATTAGCTGCATATTTGTCTGATTCTGTTAAAGAGGTGATCTGCCACGAACCCCCCATTGTGTATGTGTAATAGAGACCCGTTGAGGTAGTATTGGTTGGGTCTATAGGGAGAGCTTGTAATTGAACGGCCCCAACCAGATTAACGTCTTGAAAGTTAACTGGCATCCATCCCGTTCCATCGCTCCTAGTTAGGTTTGATGAAGTAACGCACGCATAGCTCCATCCTGATGGTAACGAGGGAAGACCTATGTTTGCACATGTACTTGTGGTATCAGCTATAGAGACATATACAGTTGATGCTGTACCGAGACTAATATCAGGATATATAGCCTGAGAGACCTGGAGAGATTTATCGATGGACGTCAAGTCCTGGAGACGTTTAGAGTCTCTTGCTTGTTTAAGGAGTTCTGCAGGGTTTAACACAACTACAACCGCAGCAGTCAGGATTGCTAAAATACCGATTACTATCAGTAACTCTACGAGGGTGAAGGATTTGCTCATTGGTTATTTGGTGGCGTTGTATATAGCTTGGATTTCTGACGCTGAAAGAGCGCGATTATAAATACGGAGGTCATCCATCAATCCATTCCATCTGTAGTTTATGTTAGGTCTGTGCCCAATCAATCTGTTCAGATTGCCGGAAATGTCTCCCACTCCAACCGTCGAATAGTTTGCTACATTTATTCCGTCAATAAATACCTTAAGGCCTTCACTATCATTGTCTTGATATGATATTGCTATACATTTCCATTGATTGTAACTCACATCACCAATGCGTTGGTTGATAATATGAGAAGACCCGTCAGCAACAAGTACGTGCAGCTTCCCTGTTGTGGCAGCCCACAACTGAATCCCTTTGTATGAAGAGCCTCCATCCTCAATGCTCAATATACCATTGTCTGAATTAGTGATTGGATTCTCAAGATTTTTAATCCAGACAATAATTGATTGGCTGGTTGGAATAAGAATATCTCCTGCGTCCACATAATCATCGTATCCATCAAACTCTATACTGTGCTCACCAACTTTTCCATCCACCCACGTTGGTCCGTTGGTCAGTATGCCAGTGTTTCCATTCCCAGACTTATCTTGTGCTGTTGTCCCACTCCCCTCCTCAAAATTCCAATAAGCAACCAATCCTGAATTGTTGTACATTGGAGAAAGAGTTGTGTTTGTTCCTTTAGACACAACACCAGGAAGGTTTTTCTTTACTACAGCAGCATCATTCCTATACTTATCTGATTCTAGAATACTATTAATCTCATAACTCCCCCCAGGAGTATATGTATAATAGAGTCCTGTCGATGTTGTGTTGGTGGGGTCTATTGGTAAGGCAGAGAGCTGAACTGCTCCAACTAGGTTAGTATCTTGAAAGTTAACTGGTATCCAGCCTGTTCCGTCACTGTTAACGAGGTTTGCTGATGTTACACAGTTATATGACCAGCCTGAGGGAAGAGATGGAAGACCTATGTTTGCACATGTTGAAGTTGTGTCTGCAATAGAGACATATACAGTTGATGCTGTACCGAGACTGATATCAGGATATATAGCCTGAGAGACCTGGAGAGATTTATCGATGGACGTCAAGTCCTGGAGACGTTTAGAGTCTCTTGCTTGTTTGAGGAGTTCTGCAGGGTTTAATACAACTACAACTGCAGCAGTCAGGATGGCTAGGATGCCGATGACTATTAGTAACTCTACGAGGGTGAAGGATTTAGTATCCATTATTTTTTGTTAAAAATCTCCACAACTCGATTATATTTTGTCATTCTCTCTGGTTTTGCTGGAGCCCCACTCTTAAGTCCCCAAGCTCCGACAGCCACAGCTAGATCAGCGATAAAATCATCCAACGTCTCCCCACTTCGATGTGAAACAATCGTACGCCATCCATGCCCGTGTGCCTGAGCGACAACATCCAACGTTTCGCTTAAAGAACCGATCTGGTTAGGTTTTATTATGATTGCATTCCCAGCAGCTCTTTCAAAAGCGCTCTGTAGACGCTTAGGATTTGTCGTTGTTAAATCATCTGTAACAACAAGTCTGTCACTTCCTTTTAGTTGTTGCGTTAAACCTCCAAATGATCGAAAGTCTTCCTCCTCAAAAGGATCTTCTATGGAAATAAGATTGTATCGGTTCATTATACGAACATAATATTCACGCAACTGTATTGATGAGTATTCTTTCTCATCAAGACTATATCTTCCACGTGCAAAGAGTTGGCTTGCCGCCACATCCAATCCGATACGCATCGGATAGTGATATTTACGAATCAATTCATACAACAACTCCAATACATCCTCGTCGCGCTCTATTGGAACAACATACCCAGCCTCATCTCCCAACATAATGCCCTTAGGACCAAATTGTTTTTGCAGCTCTCTACCAAGCTTGTCATAAAACTCTTTTCCAATACTTAGAGCGGCTCCAACATCCTCTATGAGCGGTATAACCTGAAACTCTTGTATGTCGAGTTTTGGTTTTCCGTTGTGCATAATCCACTCTTCTGTCGGACTAACATGTGCCCCACCATTTACAACATTAAATACAAACCGAGGATGGGCTATATTAATTGGAACGCCGTGTATAGAAAATAGCTCGCGCAGATGACGCCAGAGTGGCAACTTCTTTTCTTTTGCCCAGAGCCGTGCAAATGCCAAAGAAAGAGCCAAAATAAGATTTGCCCCTAATTTTGACTTATCCGGAGTTCCATCTCGTGCAATTAAAAAATTATCAAATTCTTCTTGGCTCTCAAAACCATGTTCTAAAAGATGTGGCTTAAGAACTTCAAGATGTTCTATTGCAACAGATGGTTTTTGAGGAGTTGCTTCATGAGCTCCTCTGCTTTTTCCCGATGGAACAGATGCTTTCACAGATACATGCTCACCCTGCATCTGTACTTCAAGAGTTGGACTCCCCCGAGAATCTAATATTGTTGCACAATGAATGTCATGGATGCGCATAATACATTACGATTTCTATTTTTTGGTTTTTACCCCTTTTAATTTGAGAATGGTTGGAATTATCACATCAGGACTTAGTGACATGCTCTCAATTCCTTCCATAACCAAAAACTTTGCAAAATCTGGGAATGTGGAGGGTGCGTCACCACATATTCCTATGTATTTTTTACGACGCTTACACACAGCTATAATATCGGAGATCATCTTTTTCACTGCAGCATTGTTCTCATCTGCTATACCACGCAATTCACCAGCATCTCGATCTAATCCCATCACTAATTGAGTGAGGTCATTTGATCCAATACTCATTCCATCAAAAACATCCAGAAACTCTCTTGCCAATATGATGTTGGAAGGAATTTCACACATTACATACACCTTCACTCCATCTCTTTTTCGCAGTCCATATTTCTCAATAAGTTTCCGAACCTTAACTCCCTCTTCAACGGTACGGCAGAACGGAACCATCACCTCAATATTAGAAAACCCCATCTCATCTCTGACTTTTTTTATAGCCCTGACCTCTAATGCAAACGCTTTCTCAAATGATGGGTGATAGTATCGTGAAGCCCCTCTCCATCCCAACATTGGATTTTCTTCTTTGGGTTCATACAAACTTCCCCCAATTAACTCTCTGTACTCATTGGTTTTAAAATCAGAAAAACGCACAATCACAGGATGCGGATAGAATGATGCTGCAATTATTGCAATACCATGAGAGAGTTTGTCGATGTAGTATTGGGTTTTATCTTTATACCCAGCCGTCCGTTTATCGATGCGTTTAATAATCTCCATCTCTTCTTTGCCTCTCTTCTTTTTAAGTTGGTTGTATTCCACCAATGCCATTGGGTGGACTCCTATCTCTGAAGCTATGATAAATTCTTCCCGTGCCAATCCAACTCCTTCAGCTGGAAGGAACGATTTTTCAAATGCAGTCTCTGGAGTAGCAAGGTTCATCATAATCTTTGTGTTCACCTTCGGAATTTTGGTGATATTATGCGTCTTCATCTTAAATTTAAGGGCTCCAAAAAAGACAAACCCATCACTTCCTGTGGTATCTACAGTGAGCATCTGACCTGTCTTTATTTTGGTGGTAGCATTTCCGCTTCCAACGATAGCTGGTATACCAAGTTCGCGAGATACGATTGCGGCGTGTGACGTTCTTCCTCCTTTGTCTGTCACAATAGCAGCGGCAATTTTCATGATCGGTTCCCAATCCGGGTCTGTCATGTCTGTAACTAGAACTTCTCCTTTTTTAAAGCTATGTATTCCCCCAACACCCATGATGACACGTGCTTTACCGGTTGTTATCTTACTTCCGACTGATGCACCTGTGACGATAGGCTTTCCTTCTTGTGTGCGGCTGTATTCGGTCAATTTAGTCACATCTCTGAGTGCGTGGACAGTCTCAGGACGTGCCTGAAGAATGTATAGACGTCCGGATGTTCCATCTTTTGCCCACTCAATATCCATAGGCGTCCATTTGCCATAGTGTTTAGTGTAGTGTTTTTCGATAATTGAGCCCCATTCAGCCAACTTGAGAATCTCTTTGTCTGAAATAGAAAAGGCACCACGTTCTTTCTGCGAAGTTTTTTCTACCTTCGTTGCCGCTCCAGATGTGCTCCCATAGATCATTTTTTTTGCCTTCTTCCCAAGCTGCTTGCTTATGATTGGAACAAGCCCCTTCTTACCAACAAACGGTTTGTATACCAAAAATTCATCTGGGATAATTTCCCCCTGTACAATCATCTCTCCAAGCCCCCAGGCACTGTTAATAAGAGTTACGTCTTTAAAACCAGACTCTGTATCGAGTGTAAACATAACACCAGAAGACGACTTATCTGAACGCACCATCTGCTGCACACCCACAGAAAGCGAAACCTTGAGATGTTCGAATCCTTTGTCTTCTCTATATGAAATAGCACGGTCGGTATACAAGGAAGCAAAACACCCTTTAACAGCCTTTAGAAGATTTGTCTTTCCGTGAACATTTAAAAATGTTTCCTGTTGTCCTGCGAAAGATGCTCCTGGTAGATCCTCTGCTGTTGCAGAAGAACGCACAGCCACATCAACATTATCTTTAAATCTAACCTCAAGTTCGTCGTATGCTTTAAGGATTTCTTCTTCAAGATCTTTTGGAAATGGAGTTTTCTTTATTGCCCTTCTTATGGCACGTCCCTTACTCTGAAGCTGACGAACATTTGAAGTATTCAATCCTTTAAGTGTTTTTTTTACAAATGCATCTAGATCACCCTCCTTCATGAAATAGCGGAATGCCTCGGACGTTGTTACGAATCCACCAGGCAATGCCACACCTTTTGGTGTGAGTTTTTTTATCATCTCTCCGAGAGAAGCATTCTTTCCCCCCACTTGAGGTACATCTTCAATGGTTAAATCTGCAAAGTCTTTGATAAATTTTTTTCGTTTCATGGCGTTATGATTAGTCGTATATTTATTTTAGTATACCACGAGTACAATTCATTGACAGAACACTTCACCGTAGCTATATTACAATCAGCTCATTGAATTGGAGTTGTCATGCCTATGCCCCTTTTCATGCTGTTCTGGATTGGAGTTTGGATTGCCTTCTTTCTCGCCGTTGTACAGACTATTTTGGAGCGTTTTGGTGTCCCCGTCCGCCCTTACGTGACCTATGGCGTTGGGGCAGTGCTCTCAAGTGCCTTGATCGTGTATGTTGAAGGATCTGTTGCAGGAGCGTTTCCGATCAGTGAACTGTGTACGTTTATTATCGGATTCATCGCAACTATTGCCCTTATGAAAATTCTTGATAACTAAGCCAGAATATTACCCAAGACGATTGTCTTGGGTTTTTTAATTGACAGGATATTTTATCTTAACTATAGTGCAATCAGCTCTCTAAAGGAGTGACATCATGATGATGCTTGCGGGAATGTTTTTTCTAGGCGTAATCTGTGCTGTGATTTCTCTGTTACTCTTGTACTGGTTGTTTGGCACAAGTTTGGGGTGGCTACCGTTTCTGCCATTCATAGTGGTAGTAATTGTGAGCATTGCCATATGGTGTGTATTCACAATTGGCCCTACCACACTTGCAGTGATAGTCGCATACGTCAGCGGTATCCTAGTTACGTTTCTTTTTGTGAGACATGTTGATGCTTGATAATTGATCCAGGACTCTTGTCCTGGATTTTTATATTCTCTCTTTCAATACCAACATTAAGTCAGCAACGTTGAAATGTTTTTTTTGAATGTGGATATGATCCCCAATCTTTTTAAAAAAAGTGTATGCATCGTTACGAGATAGGTATGGAGATGGATCTATATTCTTCTCAAGCATACGCTTGATTGTTTCTGTATCAGCCAAGGCTCCGGCCACCGGTGTATAGTCGCGTCCATCTGAAGCAACACTTGCCACTAGTGTACCGGCCAGCGAAAGCCCGACATTGTATGCCCGTGCCACTGCTCCCAGAACTGATTCCTGATTGCGCCCCCCTTTTCCTTTCCCACGAATTGTTATAGTGCTCTCTCCTGCTGCTATCAATGCATTTCCTTTTTTAATCTTTTTTATCAACGGAGGAAAAACATCTCTCGCCTCTTTTTCAATGGTAAGTGATTCGATCTTGGCTTTATATCCGAGTGATCGCGCCTTGTGTACCATTCCCAGTGCCGCATCTTCACTACATGCCAACAGAAAGTACTGCGCTTTTTTAAATATTTTCTTATCTTTTGGTGTTTCTATAAAATTGAGGTGCTGAGATGGTATTTTATAACGTTGTAGGACTTTTAATGCATCCTTGATTGTTGTTTCGTTATAGACAGTTGGACCTGATGCAATCGTTCCAAAATCATTTCCACACACATCAGAAACGATCAGTGAGACCATGGTTGCTGGGAATGCAAATTTGGCCAGTCCTCCTCCTTTAACCACAGACAGATGTTTGCGTACTACATTCAATTCCTGAATAGATGCTCCTTTTTTAGTAAGTCGCTCAAATACCTGAGTTCCACCCTTAATCTCTTCTGCAGAGCCACACAACAACGATGATCCACCGCCTCCGACAAAAAAGAGTGCTAAATCGTTCTCGCCCAAGGATGTGGCCAGATCGATAATGGCTTTGGTAGCTTTCAAATTCTGGGCTGATGGGGTTGGATGAGTACCATAATATAACTTTACCTTTTTCGATAGACGAGTTGGTTTGCAGTAATTTTTTATATCCAAAGCTACTGCCTGATCACAATACGATCCCAGAGTGTTTGTAATGACGGACACTGCTGCATGAGAGCCTTTACCAAATCCAATCACCACCACTCTCTCAAATTGTTTTAAACTTAGCTGTTTTTTGCCAGACAGATCTTTAAGATACAAAATGTCTTTTTTTCTAACTACTCTCTCCTTGGTTATGATATCAATCACTACAGCATCGAGACCCGCACTAATAATTGATAGCGCATCACGACGCAGAGGAGATGTTGCAAGTTCTTTTTTGTTAACGATCATATCCTATGAGAGGAGGGTCATAAATAGAGGGATTGTAACGAAGGAGAGGACTGTTGAAACCAACAGGGCATTACAAACCAGAGTCTGATCTAGATCAAATCGCTGTGCTATTATAAACGTCGTAACTGCAGCAGGCATCGCTGCAATAACAACCAAAACCGGTTCCCAGAACAATCCGATCCCTACGGCTCCAGCCCCTATAATCAAGAACGGAAATAGAATAACTTTCACCGCCGACACACCGACAACCCATCCAACATTCCGTTTTAAAAACTTCTTATACAAAAATCCTCCGAGCGCAAAGAGGGCAACAGGAGATGCAGTAGCACCTATCATCGCCAGCCCTTGTTGTAGAACACCAAACCCAACCCATCCTTTTGGAACAAAACTGATAGCAATTCCGATCAGTGCTGCAATAACCAAAGGATTTTTTATAAAATCTTTAAACTGCTTCCCCAGAGAGTGGTCTTTTGAAGCCCACCATCGTACAACAAAGATCGCCGCCAGAATTGGCATGATTAAATACACAGCAGCTGCCAGCGTCCCCAGTGCCAGAATCTCAGGACCAAAAGCTGAAGCCATAATAGGAAATCCCATGTATACAGTATTTCCAGTTACAGAAACTAAGAAGAGCGATGCTTTTGTTTTTTTCGATACAGGAAGTAACGAAATTACAACAAAAAACAACACTATAACTGCGAGTATCGTCCCAACACTCTCAAGAAGCATCGAGAGGGCTCCCTTCTCCAAAAAATCAATATACCAAAAACTCACTACAATCAGAGCAGGAAGAGAGACATAGTATGCAAACAAGTTAAGGACGTGAATCCATACCTCATCAACCACACGAAACTTTCTAAAAAACCATCCTGCAATAATAATTAGGAATACCGGAAGAGAGATAAGAATTACTTGCATGTTATATTTTTTTAATTGCTATATGGATCTGGGTCGCACCCAGTTTTGTATTAAGTTCTGCATCAGGTTTACGCGGAACAGAAAAATCAATGACTTTTGCTTTTACATCTTCTTTAAGTGCATCCTGATGTGTTCGTACCAACGCTTCAATCTCTTTAGAAGAATCAAACCATATATGAATTATATCATCTGGTACGTATCCTGCATCCTGTCGCAGTCCCTGAATCAATCGTACCAGCTCCCGGATCTGTCCTTCTGCCTTAAGTTGTGAGGTAATTTCGGTATCTAATACAAATTGTTCTTCTATAGATTCGTCCACAACTACGCTCTTCACATTCACCTCTTCTTTTAGCAATACGATTAATTCTTTGTTATACAACGCAGAACTAAGTGGAGTTTTTAAGGTGAGGGTGCTCAAGGGTTGTCGTACTTTAATTCCAGCTTTGGCACGTTCTGCTAAAACATCACTAGCCACAACCCGTACTCTAATCATATCATCTAAAACTTTGCTCTTCCCGCGACGCTTATCAGCTGAAGGCCACTGTTCCAGATGTACAGAATCTTTAGCTCCAAATTTATATTCTTTGGCGAGTGATTGATATAGAGCTTCTGCAAAAAACGGTGCGGCAGGTGCAATCATCTTAGATATCTGGAGAAATGCATGTGCCAGCATGGCTGATGCAGTCTGCCAGTCTTTTTTATCTTCTGATCTTTGGAAACGTCGTCGTGATCGACGAATATACCAACGTGAGAGATCGTCGGTAAAGCCTTCCAGAATCTGACATGTTTTAGAGATGTCATAATTTTCCATCGCTTCAGTTGCCTCTCCGATACTCTGATTGAGGCGCGCCAACACCCATGTATCGAGAACAGATTTTGGTGTTGGAGCTTTTGCAATAGACATGTTGTTTTTCCCATACAGCCCCAGGAATGAAAATGAGTTGTACAGCAGCAAAAAGAATTTACGCATAACAACAACAATTTCTTTTTCATCAAAGTGTTTCGGATCAGCAGGGGAATTTACAGTATAGAAATACCAGCGTAGAGCATCTACTCCTGTTTTTTGTATCACAGACCAAGGATCAACAGAGTTCCCTTTTGATTTGGACATTTTTTGTCCATTCTTATCCAAAATAAGACCCAGGGAGATAACATTTTTGTATGGGGCAGAGAAGCCCAACAGAGTTGATACGGCTAGTAGGGTATAGAACCAACCCCGAGTCTGATCAATTCCTTCAGAGATAAAGTCTGAAGGAAATCCTTCTGGTGTCTTTGTTTTTTTGCCTTCAAATGGGAAGTGATGCTGCGCAAAAGGCATTGCTCCAGAGTCAAACCAAACATCAGCAACCTCTTCCACTCGATGTGCTTTTTCTCCACAATCCAGACAAGACAAAGTTACATAATCAACATATGGACGATGAACATCAATAAGTCCATATTTATTGACTGGATAGTTATCAATAGAAGCTTCTGTGTATTCTCCTAGTTCAGGATAGTCCATTTCAAACACATCTTTGAATGGAAGATGTTTGAGGGCAGATTTAAGCATCCACAGACAGTCACCGTGAGAAACAATCACAATGTTTTTGTTTTTGTATTTATTATTAATGTCTTGGATGAATACATACATCCGTTCTCGTAGTTCTGACAAAGTCTCTCCTCCTTCAGGGGCTTTTTCAAATCGTTCAATGTCGTTTTCATAAAATGCATGGTATTCGGATA
>SDBT01003726.1_pt1 | contig 26232 bp, 26 predicted proteins | sample 2277101 | NCBI WGS metagenome assembly SDBT01 (sample SAMN10404973, study PRJNA504765) | marine sediment metagenome | isolation source: marine sediment core GS10_PC15, 103 cmbsf | place: Arctic Ocean: Southern Knipovich Ridge | collected 2010 | reverse complement strand
CATATGATATGATTACGTGGTTTAATTTGCCACAGAACTTCTCAACAAGAGATCTGTTAGCTTGGAGGCGTGGTGATTACATAATAAGGAATAAATGAAGAAGCAAAATCCTAAAATAATAAAGAAAAACGGGGCACTTCAGAGGTCAGATGTTAAGCTCTCAAAGGATATAACGGGTGCATTGGTGCAGTTGATATTTTCGGGCAAGACAATCTACCCCTCCTCAGGACACGTAGAGTTAGACACAGGAGGGGAGAAGCCAGTGCTTTTGTCTGTTAATACGCTCAGTGCTTGGGTTAAGCGAGATAACGTCATTCCAGAGACGGGCAAGACTTTAAGGAATGTTTTAGATGAAGCGAGGGTTGAATATCGCACAATGATTAGGGGGAAACGTCAAGAGAATATGCTTGATAATGCGGAAAAGACGCTTGGTAGAATAAATAACCTTAGCTCAAATCTGATTCAAAGAAATATGTTTGGGAAAATTATTTTGGACGAGGGAGGAAAACCAACCAGAAAAGAGAATGCTAAAATCTTAAGCATCAAAGCAAAAGTTGCCATGTTTTTAACTGAACGGCTTGATCCAAAGCGTTATGCCAGGCACGACAGAGTTGATAATACTCACGTTATTGTTTCGCTGGCTGAATTACGCAGGGCTAAGCAGGAGGCTATTGAGGTTAATTAATAAAAGTTAATATAAATACGTATGACAAATGAACAAATTTTAGTAAAAGCAGTAGAGAAGGCTGCTAAGAATGGCTTTAAGGAGCTGTCTGATTTTAATGAGGCTAATGAAAGTACAAAATTAAAAGCTATTCAATCATACTCTCCAGACTATTACAAACTAATATTCTCTCACGACTTTGCAAAGGCTTTTTGGGGACATGATAATGTAAAAGTATTGGATAAAATGGGATTAAAAGATATTAAAATAAAGAATACAAAGCTTACACTTTATACGCCTCGATGGGCGCATTATCTTAGGGAGACGGTAGTGAAAAGAGATCCAATTAAGTATTTAGAGAAGTTTTTATGATTACAGCAATAGTAATGTTAATTTGGGAAAAGATACCAGTTAAAAAGGACGAGACATTTGTCGTGATATTTATGGGTGTTATATCTATATATTCAATATTTATTGCAATGCAGATAGACTATCATATACTAAGAATATTAGTTAATTTATAATGTATTTTTTTCAGTACAAATCAAAGTGTTGTGGCGGAGTAGTTTGGGGTATGGCATTCTATATGTGTGTTACCTGTCTGAAGCCGTGCGAAATTGAGCCTGATCTTGATTATCTACGTAAACAAAGAATGAAGAAGATTTTAGATAAGAGACCAGTTGTAGTGCTTGGGCATAAAAAGCACATAGGAACAACATACAGGAATGTGTTGACTGGCGGCGGTCAATTTTCAGAGAAGAATTTTAATGCTTGCAGATGTATGATTAATCGCTGGATATCATCATGATTAAACCAACCATAAAAATAGAACGTAAGTGTAGTTATTGTAATCGGCGTGCCAGGCTTGCTCTATCTGTCTGCGCTATCAGGTTTATATTCGTTTGCAATAAGCACCAAAAATTGGGCTGGGCATCTAAAAACAAGCAGGAGAGTGTAAAACTACGCAAGAGATATGGTATAAAGGCTAAGGATCACGTATTTTTGAATGTAACATTAATTGGAAGGGCAAAGGTATGACAACAAGAGACGTAATGAATTGGATCAGGGTAGCTCTATCTATGTTTATATTGTGGAATGTTTGGCAGAATGCACATTGGTCGGTGGCGCTATCAATCAGTTTTATTTACTTTATGTTTGAGATTATAGGCTCGATGTTAAGGCGAATGAAGTTATGATACACAAACAATATCCAAGACAATTCGGGCGATCAAAGAGCCAGAAGGGAGAATGTAGGCGCTGCAAGAAGCCAAGAAGACACGGATCAGCCTATTGTGCTGGTTGTTCAGACAGTTATAATAAAAAGAGAAGGAAACGGTAGTCTATTCACCCATCAGTCTAACGATTGATGAACCCTCCTTACCATCAGCCCACTAACATCTTCGGGCTGATGGGTGAATAGATTAATCGTACATTACAACAGGGAGATTATCATGAAGCAATTTATGGTGAGGGATGATTCCTCCCAAGCCAGGTGGAATAGGTATGTATTTTGGGCTCTTTTCATAGTCTTAATACTAACTATCATATTTGGAGAATAGGAGATCGTTATGAGAAAGTTCATAGTCTATGGGCTGGGCTCGCTCATAGATGGTTGCATCAAGTGTGGTGAAGCAGTTGTTGTCTATGATGCGGGAGTCCGCATAAACCTACCCTATACAAACTTAATGCTTTACTATTTTTGCCCCAGTTGCAATCATAGAGACAAAGAGCATTTAGTATTGATTAGGGGAAACGACCTTGAACGGAGGTAGTTATGGAAGTAAAGCTGAGTCCACTACAGCAAATCAACTGCGAATGCGGTAGCATTGTCTGGATTAATTACTTCTCTATAGACGTGGATATGAATATTCATGTGAAGGGAAGATGTCTTGGCGAGTTTGACAAAATAAAACGTGCATTCTCTGGCGGTTGTGGACATCCAGTCTCTGGTGTTATATCTCGTGATATTATCAATAGTCTCTGGTTAGGGGCTGGGGGTAATCATGAGTCAAATTAAAAGTCGTGGGGGTTTTTAATAATTATTACTACCCCCACGCACAATTTTATGCGTTCGTAGCTCAGTTGGTCAGAGCGCTGGGTCTTTTACTCAGAGGTCGCAGGTTCGAGTCCTGCCGAGCGCAAACCTGTACATTTTAATAAACAAACCTATACATGAGTAAATCAAAGTGGATTAAAGTAGTAATGAGTTGTACAATATATAAAAAATGTGATAAATGCTTGGCAAACTATGTTGGTAGTCATACTTGCCCCAAGTGGATGTTAGCTATTATTAATGGTAAAAAGAGTAATGAATCCGACTACCGAACAAAACCTAAGGCAGATTGACGAATGGGCACACGACATATTCAAATACACTGAAGATAATCTGAATATGAAACCTGCCGAGCCTATTGATGAGCTTTGTGGTAAAGCTCTGAAGTATAAAGATAGGTTTGGAGACGAGCAATCAACTATACTATTTGATATAGACGGTAACTTAGTTTACCCAGATTTATCGTTCTATACGGTGGAGATGTTTAAGAATCAGAGTCGCGCCAAATTTAAGCGATATAAGGGCACGAGATGGACTTGGCAGCAAACGATAGAATTTGAAGCATATCAGAGGGCGCTTGAGACGTTTGATAAAGATAGTTTTGATAGTACAAAACGGTGGATAACAATTAGATCGGGGCATGGTATCGGTAAGACATCGTTCCTGGCAGTCGCATCACAGCATTTCTTGGTGTGTTTTTTTGGCTCTCAAATAGGTGCTACAGCCAACACAGAGAATCAGTTGAAGGATATTTTCTTAAAGGAATGTTCTAAATGGAAGAAGAAGTTGCCCGAATACATAGGCGAGAATCTACAAATAAACGATGACTTCATAAGGGTAGATAATGAAAGGGATTGGTTTCTACGCGCCAGGGTAGCCAGGTCTGATAAGCCAGAGGCACTTGCTGGGCTTCACGGGGATTATATTCTATTGATAGTTGATGAGGCATCTGCTGTACATGATTTGATATTTGAAACAATGAAAGGTGCTTTGACTGGTAGAAATTTTATAGTTATTTACGCATCTAACCCAACGAGAACAGAGGGCGAATTCTATAATTCGCATAAGCCTGGCAGTCCTTATACTAAGTTACATTTTAATTCTCGGCACAGTCCTATTGTTGAAGAAGGCTATGTTGAACAAATGGAAGCTGATTATCCATCAAATGGTGTAGAGCATTCCGATCAGGTTAAGATTCGCGTTGATGGTGAATTTGCTGGGGCTACTGAAATGGATGATAAAGGTTGGATACCATTATTCGCCAATATCACAGTGCATTACGAGCCAGAGCAGGGGCAGATAATGAATAGATGTATTTTGGGAGTTGATCCAGCTGGCACAGGTAGGGATAGCTCTATAATTGTCGGCAGGGATAATATTTATCTGAAGGAGATTTTGAATGAGAAAACGAGTTCACCAAAAGACTTAGCGCGCAAAATAGAGACAATACGGGATGCTTATATGTGCTCAAGTAACGATATCGGCATTGAAGCTTTTGGATTGGGTGCTAAAGTGGTTGCCAATGTTCAAACAAAAATGGGCGAAAATGTTAATGCTATCCTCACGGACAAACCAAGAGAAGGCGCAGAAGATCTATATCATACATATAAATCAGAGCTTGCCTGGCTATTTAGAGAGTGGCTTGCCAGGGGCGGTATCATTATTACTAATAATAAAGCTGGATGGATAAAAGAATTAGAGAAAATTAAGTATAAACGTGATAGAGGTGGTAGGATAATGTTGATGGACAAGGTAACTTTTAAGAAAGAATATGCTTTTAGTCCAGATAGATTTGACGCTGCTTTGATGAGTTTCTTCAAAGAAGACCCTACGCAACCAGTTAAATTGACCGCAGCACAGCTTGAAAGTAAGGAAAATCAGGAGTTTTTACAAAGAATACAGGCTACAAAGAATAAAGATGACAATCTATCGGTTATGTAGTTGCCAACAATCAAAAATATAGTTATAATTTAAGCATTAAAATTAATATAAGCATATGGGCAAAGATGAGAGTACAACTGTAGAGGAAAAACCCAAAGTAATAAAGAAGAAGCTTGACGCTGCACAAACTAAAGTGCTTACAGATATTTACGGCGATAAAGCTGAGTACGAATATGCTCAGGAATTAATACAGGGCATTGATGATGATTTGGATTTGAGAGAGCAAAGTTCTATTGTATTTAATGGGATGAGTTACACGAAGTCTTATGAAGTGAATCAGCGTATAGCTATCAATTATGCGCCAGCCAGAAACCCTAAAGATGATAGGCAGTTATCAATGGGTTTACCACATGAAAAGATTATCGCATTTGCAGCTATATTTTTGAAGTTTGTATTTAGAAAAGAGATCAAGTGTTATGATAATAAAGGCAGGCTCATTAAGGGGCTTGGTGAATTGTATGAATTGGCTATTGAGTATTCATATAAGCTTGAGCAATTCGTAAAGAAAATAGCATTAATTTATTGGGAAGTATTCTCGCAGGGGAATGCTTTTGTTTTAGAAGAATGGGAAGTTGTATTGCGTAATATACCTAAAGCGTACATGGAAGGTGAGAAGGGCAAGAAAGGCGAACTTGTCAACGCTGATAACATGGACTATACATATGAGTTTTTAGATACACTAACATTTGAAGAGGGTGATGATAAACAATTCAGACGTGCAGTCTCAAGAGTGTTGGATGGTAGAAATGTTATTTTCGGCGACCCTGAAATTGAAGAAGTGCAAGATCAGCCACGTATTACTATAGAAGATGAGGTTAGCATGATAGATGCTGAGGAAATGTTTGGCACTTTAGATAGATGGGTGCACGTGCCAAAGACTCGTGAAGATATCACAGCAATAATCGGTGAGAAGCTTACACTGTTTAGTACCGCAAGAATTAAAGACCCTGAAAAGCGAGCCATAATTCATTATGTTTATAATATAGAAGCAAATAGACTTAATATATTTGTGAATGGTTTGATGATGATGAGTAGGAAAGTACCTATGTCAATCTTCTATCCAAGAATGAAGTACCCATTATCAAATGTGCCTGGCGAGAGATTGAAAGGATCTATCTATGCAAGAAGTACCCCCGCTAAAACTAAGTTTAACGCTGATTTTATTGATTGGGCACTTGGAATGCTTGCTAATAAATTTGAGCAAGGCATTGATCCAGCCATACTATCACAAAGTAAATATACATTAACAAGGGATATGTTTAGAGGTGGTCAAGTTACTCATGGAGTGAAGAAGGGTGATTATGAGAAAGCTGATCCAGACAATAAGGGTATCACTAATGCTGAAGCTGGTTTTGTGGGAATGCTTAAAGAGATTATTGACAGTCAAACACTCGGCGCAACTACAACGGGTGAATTAAGCTCAGGCGCTACGGCTTTTGAAATTTCCACAGTTGAATCTAACCAAAGAGATAAGCTCGGATATTTGCTTGATGGTTTAATGATCGGTTTTATGGATATGGCACAACGTAGGACAGAGACTATTGAAGCTAAATATACTATCAAACAAAGAGAAACAATGGTGGACAGTGAGAGGGTTAATGTTTATCAAAACTTCACTATTGATATATCTGGCGTAGAGAATGTAGTCATATTTGATGATAATGTTGGTAGTATTAATTACGATGAACAGGGTAATAAAGATAAATTATTTAATAAAGCCTTCAAAGATAAGAAGGCAGGTTCTCCTACAGAATATTACTTAGTTGATCCAAAATCCATGCGCAGAGGCGATTATAACGTCGTTATTACTGTAAAGCCAGAGCGTATTAAGGATAGTCAAATACAGATGATTCAAATGTGGGATGACTTCACGCAACTACTCAATACTTTTGGTAAAGATACTGAGGGTGGAACAGTTAATATGAAAGATTTGCAGAAACGATATCTCGAAATCTCAGGTCAATCTGATAAAACATTTACTACTAAAATATACGAACAGCTACAAGAAGTTCAAGGTCAAGAAAACCCTCTATTAAATAAAGGCAGCTTTGGCAAACCCGCTTCTAAAGTTTTGAAGCCAAGAGTTAAGGAAGCTGTTGAAGCAGAAGCCAGAAAGTAATAATTATGGATAATAATCTACTAAGCAACTACCTAATAAAGCGAGGCTTAAACCTTGACCCTGTTTCTGTACAGGCGAAGGCTGACCCAGTAATGGATGATCCTGAAATGCTTAAGGGTGTTGTTGAGATGTGGGGAACGCATCAGACAGCTATCACAGCTGTACTACAAGCAAGAATAAACGCTATTGCATATGAAATATTAACAACATGCACACCTGAAGAGGTGATTGTCTCAAGGCAGTCATTGGTTGAACTCGGCGCTATTATAACTGACTTTATAAGTTATAGTAGTGAGCAGGAGAAGCGAGATACAGCAGAAGAAGATACTCCTTCCAAAGAGGAGGAGTCTTCATCTGAACAAAAATCATTATAATCATTAAATGAAAACTTATGGAAGATGAACGTGGGAATATTATTGATGAAAAAGAATTCAACGAGGACGGAAGTCCAAAAGAAACAAAGGAAGTAAAACCTAAGAAGGATGTTTTTGGCAACGATGATAGCCAGGACATTCCTCCTAAAGATACTTCAAAAAAAGATGAGAAGAAAGACGAAGAGGACGACAAGGGTGATAAAGACGACAAGGGTGATAAAACAAAAAAAGGTAAGGGTAAGAAATTGTTTGCTAAAATACCAAAAGATCATCCAACTATCTTGGCATTGAAAAAGGAGATAGATAGGACGAAAAGTATGGGCGGAAATTTAGCCAAGCAGGGTGATATTATCAAAACTCTTGAAAGGAAAGTAGCAGCACTTTTAGAAGGTAAAGCTGGTAGTGGTGATACAGACGTTCTGTTTAAGGATATCAAGTGGAGCAAAGATCTAACGAAGGAGCAGAGAGAAGAAATGACTGATACAGAAATTAAACAAATGGATCAGATTGCTGAGATGCAGACTGCCCAGAATAAGACCTATGCCGCGCAGCAAAAGAAGGAAACTACCCAGAAGACAGACACTGCAACTAATATCAAGGAATCTGTACAGACTATTGCAGCTGCATTATCTAAGGGTAAGGATGGGTCTGAAAATGTTGATTTGGCTAACCAAATTATTGAGAGCGCTAAGCAGTTTAATATGGAAGGTTTGAGCGTAGAGCAGATTAAGGAAAGAATGATAAATGCTGCTAAGTTAGTGCCAGACTATAAACCAGCTGCCGAGCAAAAGAAGAAGAAGAAATCAAAAGCTGTGAAGGTTAATAAAAAAAGCGGTGATGATAAACATGGTATGCAAGCAACTGTTGATGCCGTAGCAAAGGAAAAAGAAGCTGGCGCGGGGTTTGATTTATAGTTAGTATTTTAGGTAAGAATATTACCTAAGACAATGAATTATTATTAATATATTTTATTATGGGAATGTTTGACAAAAATACGGATGAAGAAGGTAAGGATATTACCGAAGAAACATCCAAAGTAAATACTGACGAGGAAGTAAATACTAACACGTCAGAAGAGACAGTAGATGATACTAAGATTACAAACGCAAATAAAACTGGTAAGGGTGTAGTTTCAGATATTGAGAAGAAGCTTGGTAAGGGTGGTAGAAAAGATAAGGACAAGGGTGGAGTTAGGGCTAAGAAGACAGCTCCATTTGATTTATCTAATATGAGTGAAGATGACTTAAGGCTACTTAAGAATGCTTTGGCTGCTACTCCTGATAGAGTAACTCGTAAAAAAGTTAATCCTACTATTACACTGCGTAGAATAGATGGCAGGATGATATTAGATTTCAAAAGGTCTTATAACAAGCTTATTGATGATCCAGAAAATAACAGGAAGATATCAAGACCACATATTCCAGTTTTGTTTGAGGGTGATGAAAGGGAAGACGAGAATTATAAAGTATTACTTTACAATGATTTCATAAATGCTGAGCGTGTAGTTTGTGAGGTTATAAGATCAAGGAATGAGGAATATGAAATTGAGGAAGGTGAAACTATTAGTCGCAGAACTGGTCGTCCAGTCATGATGGTAGTTACTGGTATTCATGAGTGGTTTACAGTTGTATTGCCAGGTGGTGAAGAAATAGAAATTGAAGGCAAATTGGCTAACGCTTAATCATATGGATGATAAGAAAAATTCAGAAATACGCCAAGTTCTTGAGCATTTTAAGGACATTAAGGATATCCCTCACAAAACTATGGAAGAGTTCTGTACAAGGAAAAAGTTTGAGGTGATATTGCCTGATGATTTTGTTGACTATAGATTCCAGCGGGAATACGATCAAAAGCTTGCTGCCATGTATCCAGAGATACTAAAAGCGCTTGCTGAATGGAAGTATATACCAGAGTTTTTATCTGAGGCAGAGAGTAAGAAAAGAAGTGATAAGAATGATGATATAAGGATGGCTATCATTGAAGTCATGGAAGAACACGCTATTCCATATACAATGATGAATATTTCGGCTGAAAAGCTCGGTAATGAGGTGCAGCAATTAATAGTGCAAGCTGGTTTAACTATCAGCAATAAGACTGTTGATGTGTTTATGCAGTTGGCTATCAAGCAATTTGGTGAGAAGCCAAACTCAAAGAATGTAGGTGAATTCATACAAAAAGTCTATGATGAAGCTCTAAAGAAGAGAAAGAACACTGAAGAGAAAGTTAAAAAAGCTCCAAAACAAGAGCCAAAGGGGTCTTTACCAGAGCCAGAACCTAAGAAAAAATAGGTAGAATAGGAGCAAGGGGGGCGGGAATTACGTCCCCCCTTTATCCACAGGTTGTTATATTTGTAAAAATATTGTATTATATGGGCAGAAAGGTTTTGAAACGGCGCAACTCCGCTCAACTAATGCTCAAGACCTGACTTTGAAAACTTTCCCGATGAGATGTGTATATAAATACTGGGTGAATCTCAAACCTCTAACTTTCCGCGGTTGTGCGCGGTCAGGGATAAAACCTAAATAACAGGAGGCAATGCTAAGCTAAGCGTTGCTCTCCATAGAAACGCTGGCTCTCCAGCGATTTTTTTATTGCTGGAAAACACTTTTTATTATTAATTAGATCGCTATGATAAAGCATATACGTGGCGCAGTGGAAATAAACAAATACATTGCACCCGCGTCAACAGCTTTTGATTTCAACGATGTTGTAACATACGATAGTAACGGTAGGCTTGCATTAGCTACTGCTACTACTCCACGTTCTAAACTTCTTGGTCTGATTCAGAAGGCTATTGCCTCTACTGATGATGATTACACAAGTACAAAGATTGTGCCTGTTTTAGAGTTTAACGAAGAGGCTGAGTTTGAAGCAACGGTTGATACGGGTACTGCAGTACAATCTATGGTACGAAAAGCTTTTGACCTGAACGATGAAGATGGTGTTGATGTTACGGCAGAATTGCAAAAATGTTTTTGGGTTATGTCAATTTTATCTACTACCCTCGTTCGTGGTAGATTCATAACAGATGGTGATGCTATGGGTATTCAAACCTATCAGCAAACAGTCGTCTTTGGCGACTTCACCGATAGCACTGGCGTTACTGGTACACTCGAATTGAATGTGAGTATTCCTGTAGGCGCTGTGTTCTTGAGAACTTTACTAACAGTTCTTACTGGTTTTGCTGGTGATACTACAGCTACTATTACCATTGGTGATGGTTCTGATGTAGATAGATATATGACAGGTACGCCTGATGTATTTTCTACAGTCGCAGCTGGTTTAGACATGGGCGCTCCTGCTGGAACTATGTTCCACGGCGCAGCTAAAACCCCTAAGATAATAGTTACCGTCGCCACTGATTGGGGTGCTGTTACAGCTGGTGGTTTCACTGTTACTCTATTCTGGTATCAAGCCTAAATAAGTGATAATGCTCTTACTTAGAGCATTCGAGTAAATTATTAATTATTAACATGTTATTATGCTGGTTACAACTTTAACAAACCCAGCTATAGACGACTTGATTAAAAAATCATTTGTGAAGGAAAAGTTTCGTGATGGTGGTACTGTAAGACAACTCTTTCATAAATTGACGAACAGTTGGTCAGAGGATAGAAAACGTGTCTTGGAGTTAGATCGAGACAGATTCGCTGAGGAAAAAGTTCAAGGTCAAGCATCTGTAGAGAGGGGTATTTCAGAAGGTTATCACAAAGATATTGTGCGTAAGACTATTTCAATTACGCGTAAAGTCTCTGGAGAAGCCTTTAAGGCTCTGACTGCGCATTCGTTGGCTCAATACGCCACTCAGACTGCGTCAGACGTAGTGGACAAAATTGAATTGGATATGAGAAACTTTCTTGGCTACGGCGGAGATGGTACATCATATACAGACAATGGTGGTTTCACTATTGACACAACTACTGGTGATGGTAAATCTGTTTTCAACACAGGACATACATTGAAGAATTCTGCAACCACTTATTCAAATATTTTATCTGGCACACCTGCACTGACAGAAGCAAGTTTGGATAATGCTGAAGATTACTTCAACTACAATGTGTATGATAACAACGGGCGACGCGTTAAGATGAAGCCTAACACCCTTATCACTTCGCCAAAAGCTATAGTGGTAAATCGTGTGGATAGAATGTTGAACTCAATGTCTCCTGAGAAGATTGAGGGTACGGCTAACGCTAACGCAGGTGTGAAGAACAGTAACAAAAACAAGTACGCACATCTAACTATTGATTTTGATGTTACTGCGCTTGACGCAACTAATTCGGGTAAGAGTTTCTATTGGTATCTCGCCGCTTTGGGTGGACTACCTGAAACATCTTTTCAAGCCTACTATGTTTCTTGGATGTCTCCTATGGTCGCTCCTGTTGAGGTCAACCAAAGCAAGTGGACTTTATCATATACTGCACGCGCTGCTTATGGCATCGGTGCTGTAAATGCGAAAGGTTGTTTACAGGTCAAGGCTACTACATAAGTTTGGTTATGATTCTGCTCCTCATTTTTGGGGAGCAGGGACTATATTCTAACTATTAAATACAAGACAATGAATCAAGTAAATTGTAAAGTCATAGGCACTCCAACAACTCCAATTACTTTGGCTGCTACTTATGACACGCCTATTGAAATAACTGCAGGATATTTCAATAAGTTGGCGCTAAAATTAAACTACATCCCACTTACTGGCGAGTCAAATCGCTATGTAACATTAAAGGTGGAGTTTACTTCAGATGATGGAGTTACGTGGCAAGAATTATCAAATGTCGCCGCTACACCAACTGAAACGGATATATACGATAGTGCTACGTTAGATTTTCCAGCAGATCACACCACAACTGGTGGGGTTACTTATACTGGTAGTATTCAGATTCCTATTGCTTGCGATAAAGTAAGAATTTCAGTCAAAGAAAGTGGCTCAAGCAACTTCGGTACTATGTATGTACGAGGTACTTTGCAGGAAAATAGTAATTAATATTATTATTAAGTATAAACATATGATGAAAAAGTGGAAAAATATTCTGCTGTTCGCCGTTATAGCGCTATTCTTAGTTGGCGTTAGTCAGGTTAGAGCGTTTGAAATAAACGCATGGCTGATAAAGAATAATGGCAGTATAGACTACGTCCTACCTAATGATAGTGCGGGCGTAACAATGAATGCTGGTGATTCTTCAGATAGAATACCAAACATCTACGGCACTAATCTAAATGTAACCACCGCGACATTGGGCGGTGTAAGCTCAGGTGCTATTATTATTGATGTTACAGATCCAGTAGCTTTTCAAGTTAGAGTAGATAGTGATGCTGGTGATGTCTTGACAGTAAACTCCACTTCTCCAGGCGTTTTGCTTGGTGGAGATGGTGTTGATGGTCAACTCGGATTCTACTCAGAACAGGGTGGTACAGATTATACGGCTACCCTATTTGCCAATACTACAATGACTTCAGCTGCGAGCTTCTATTTGCCCGCAGATGAGCCAGCTGGTACATATTTGCTTAATATGACAACTGGCGGTGTAATTGGCTTTGATTCAAGCACATATTTAACAGCAGAAACAGATCCTATCGTTGGAGCTATTACTGGAATTGTAAAGGCTGACGGCGCAAGTAATATAGCAGCTGCAGTTGATGGTACAGATTATATTTCATCTGTAGTAGCTGATACTACACCACAATTAGCCGCTGCTTTAGATGCTCAGACATTCAAAATCGTAAATCTTGCAGATCCAACTAATTCACAAGATGCAGCGACTATGCTTTTTGTCGAAAATGCGGTTGGATTTACATTCGATTACTTTTTCGGAGATACTTCTGATGCAGAAGCTGGTATTTATTATGTAATGACAGATAATGATTTGGGAGGTGCAGAATCAGACCTCACGACAGTTATAGGTTCTACTGGTTCTGATAAGCCACTTGTGAATTTTCTTACTCCTGATGGAGAGCCAGGAGTCCAAGAATTGGAAGCAGGTATTTATGAGATTCATACTCATGCAGAAAAGACAGCAGGTGGAAGTAGTGTAGATAGTCTTTATTGGGAACTTTATAAGAGAGCATCCGTTGGTACTGGTGGAGCAGAAACCTTACTTGGAACTTCGGAAACATCAAGTGCAGTTACTTCAAAGACAGAATATAATATACATATGTCTTTAGCTTCACCAGTAACTATTCTAAATACAGATAGATTATTGGTAAAGTTTTATGCTAATCTTAGTGGTGGTGCAGGTGCAACAGTCGTACTCTCACAAGAAGGTACAACCGCTTCTCACTTTGAGTTTCAAACTACATCTAATATCTTAAGTAATATTTTTGTTAGACAGGATGGTACTACAGATATGTCAGTAGCGACAGGGAATGCTTTTGACATAGGATTAGGCGGTGCGTCTGGTGATGATTTTACAGTAGATAGTACAGCGTTTATTGTAGAGGGTGATACGGGAAATGTTGGTATTGGAACGAATACACCAAGCGCTCCTCTACACATCATTCCCCCAGACCTTAATCTTGAACGTAATTCATTAGCTATTGGGAATTTTACACCAGCTTCTAATAATTCAATACTTCATATACAAGATAGTGTTACTAATATAAATGGGGTTGATATTTGGCTCAAAAATACATCTACTGCTACCAGTTCTAATACAATAATTTATTTGGAGGCGGATAATGGTGTTGTTGGAATGGAGCTTTTGATTGATGGATTAGGTAATTATTATTCAACAGCAGGAGGATATTTAGATGTCTATACTAATCATCCTTTAATGTTTCATACAAATGCTACGGAACGAATGAGGATAACTGCTGCGGGATTAGTAGGAATTGGAACAACTCCAAGCTCTATACTTCACATCAAAGCAAGCATTCCAGGGACAATTGGTGATAAGCCCGCAGGACAACTAATTATTCAGAGTCCTACTAATGATATAAATACCAGTACAGTAATTACCGCTTATAAATCAAGTGCTGGTGGAGACCCTGACATACAACTCTGGTATCTTGGAAGCTCATCATCCAGCAATACAAATATTACTTTCTTAAACCGACAAAATGGTACTCTTACGCTGGCAACAAACGATACTGACCGTCTAACAGTTTCAGCCGCAGGTGCGGTTGATGTAATTGGTGCATTCACAGCGGGTACTATTGTTTCTGATGGGACGATTTCAGGTTCTAATCTTTCGGGGAGTAATACTGGAGATCAAACATTGCCAGTTAAGGCAACTGGCGCTGAACTTGATACTGGAACGGATGATGCTAAGTTTGCTACAGCTAAAGCGCTTGCAGATAGTAAATATGTTTTGAGTGATGAGACTGCAACTCTTACAAATAAGAGAATAACTCAAAGGGTGGTAACAACCGCGAGTGATGCTACAGCAGTAATAGATATTGACGTAACAGATGTATATGAATTGACTGCTATGGCTGCAGCAACTACCTTTACTCTTACTGGGACACCTACTGATGGTCAGAAGTTGATGGTTAGAATAAAAGATGATACGACTACAAGAGCATTAACCTGGACTGGATTTACACCAATAGGGATTACATTGCCAGCCAACTCAACGTCTGGAAAATGGCATTATGTTGGTTGTACCTATAATTTAGGAGCAACTGCTTGGCATTGTGTAGCAGTAGCAGAAGAAGCATAAACTATGAAAATAAACAAGATACTAACAAAATTAATACTCGGATTTTTTACAGCGATATTCTTCGGTGTAGCATCCTTATTTTCTTATTGGAAGAAGAAAGGTGTAGTTTCTAAATGGATTGCTACACCAATACTAATCGCTGCAATACTTGGAACAAGTGTATTTGGTTATTTAACAGTAACTAAGGAAGAAATTTCATTTGCTGCCGATGCAACAGTAAATACATTGGTAATTGGTGGTGGCGGTGGTGGAAATACTTCAGGCGGCTCTAATGATAGTGGTGGTGGTGGTGGTGCAGGTGGCTATCAAGCTGATGCTGCTTTCGTTGTAACAGCGCAAGGATATTCTATTGTAGTTGGCACAAGTGTCTCATACGGAGTTCAAGGTAATCTTTCGAGTTTTTCTACTATAACTGCTATTGGCGGCGGTAAAGCTAATGGGAGTAATTCAAGTCCAGGTAGCGCTGGTGGTTCAGGCGGTGGCGGTCATACGAACGGCGGTGCTGGTGGTGCAGGTTCTCAGGGTAGTAATGGTGGTTCAGCTTCCTCTGATGCTGGTGGTGGTGGTGGTGGTGCTACTCAAGTTGGTGCTAACGCAACTACAGCTGGTGGTAAAGGTGGCGACGGTACGTCTAATTCAATTTCAGGTTCAGCGGTTACTTATGCTGGTGGCGGTGGTGGTGGTGGTGATCAAGGTAGAAGCGGTGGTGCTGGTGGTATTGGTGGTGGTGGTGCAGGGAGTGGTTCAACGGCAGGTACAGCTGGAACAAATGGTTTAGGCGGTGGTGGTGGTGGTTCTAATGGTGCTGTTGGCATTGGCGGTGGTGGTGGAAGTGGAGTTGTAATTATTGCCTTTGCAACTGACGGAAGTGATGGCGTATCTACAGACTCAACTGGCGGATCAATAACAACTTCAGGTGGTAACACAATTCATACATTTACATCAAACGGTACTTGGACTATGGTTGCAGCTGCATCAGCTCCTACAGTAACGACGCAAGCAGTTACAAATATAGCAGCAACTACAGCGACTGGTAATGGGAATGTAACATCTGATGGTGGGGCAACTATTACGGAGAGAGGGACTGTTATAGGCACAAGTACAAATCCAACAACGGCAGGGACTAAGTTTACTACAAGTGGAACGACTGGTGCATTTACCACAAGCATGACCTCTTTAGATCCGAGTACTCATTATTATGTAAGGGCTTATGCAATAAATAGTGTTAATACTTCCTACGGAGCGAATGTAGAATTTGATACATTATCAGCGGGTAGTGGCGGCAATATGTTTATGATGTTTGACTAAAATTATGAAAGATAAAACTAAAAAAGCAGCAAAAGTAATCGGATTTTCAGCGGCAATAGCGGCAATTTTATTGACTGGAAATGTTATTTGGGATGACGGACAATATACACCAGCGGAGCTTTGCCCAGATGGTGAGATAATACAAGTAGTGGATAATGTTCATTGCTTAACGAAGCAAGAATATAAAGATATAAGTAAATCTTTGAAAGATAAATATAATAATGAAGCTCTTACTATAACTGATTTACAATGGTTAGCTGCCGTACTTGATAAAAGATTAAATGAAGAAAACAAGAAAGCTCTTCAGACTGGCAAGCCCCACGTGTTGAATTTTGAGAAAACTGATGATCTTAACACTTTAGACTTGCTTGTTAGAAATTTAGTGCCTGAAGATACGACACCGTAACTCTTAACAAATCATTATGTCTGGTGAAAAGTTAGATGACATATTTTACATAACACTCATAATAATGGGAATAATTTTATTAGCAGTAACCATAAAAGTAGGATGAATATAGAAAAAATAGTAATACATCATTCAGCAGTAGCCACTTGGGATAATAATGAGCAATTTGATGCTATAAAAAGGTATCACGTATATACAAAATGGTGGGGCGATATTGGATATCATTATTTCTTAGAGCCTGATGGTGTATTAAAAAATGGTAGAGATGAAAAATATAGAGGCGCTCACGTTGGTAGATACTGGAATGACAGATCGCTTGGTATTTGTTTGGCTGGTAATTTTAATAAGCAGAAGCCAACCAGAGTGCAGTTACTCGCTTTGAAGGAATTACTAATTGATATTAAATCTCGCTATCCAAAGGCTGAAATTGTCCTACATAGAGACTTAAAGGCTTCTGAGTGTCCTGGTGCTAACTTTACTCATAAAACTCTTGAGGAGCTTATTTCTGGTGTCTCAGCTGTAGATTTTGGGCTAATGAAGAGGTTCGAAGGTAAATATATCCAAAGAGTGAGGAATAACATAGGTCAAGTCTATCGCGTTGACAATGGGCGCATAGTCCATTTACCAGCAAGTCCATCGCCACTATTCAGATCGTGGTCTGATGAATTAGAAGATGATGGTAAGTTGATCGGGATTACTGAAGCTACTTGGGATAAGGTTAAGAAAGCACTAATATAAAAACAAAATGGATAAAATAGATATTATATATTTCGCAGTGTTTGGGGTTGGTATATTGTTTAATATCTATGTATATTTCAGAAACCCACAAATAAAAACAGAAAAAGAACTTATTCAAATGAAGGCAGATATTAATAGTCAGCAGAAGGAAATTAATGATATTAAACAGTTGAAATTGAAAGAATTAAAGACAGAGCTAAGACATTTGAATAATAATGTCAACAGCCTATCTGGCACGGTTATACAATTAACCACAATTATAAATGAAAGAATTCCAAAAAAATAACGTATGATAGAAATAACACAAATAATATCAGATATAAAAGGTGAGTTTGAGGGTGGTGTATCATTATCAATTGATTGGGATGCGCTTATTAGGCGTGCTGTAAAAAACGTGCTTGATAACACCAGACCAAATACATTAAAACGTACCGTACCACTATATGGCGGTCTCTCAGAAAATTTGACTCATTATTATTGTCCGTCTGATGTTTTTGCGCCAAGTGATATTTACCCAAATGGGGATGAGAATAGAGTGTTTAAGTATCAACCGCCAAAAGCATTTTATAGAAATAATGACTTTGATAGATATACTATTGAATATGTAAATGGCGTAAGAGTGATCGTAATAAGACACCAAGTTGACACCTCTATTATAGTTATTGATGCAATGGATGTTGTCGGCACAAAGACAGGTGGAACACCTACAATAAATGAGCATAATTATTTATATGGCAGTGCGGCTATTGAATTTTCACTAACAGATGCGGGCGTTACAATGTCTGACACTCTTAGTTCAGCAATAGATATTTCAGATTACTTGAGAGGTGTTATTCTTTTGCCAGGATATTTGAAAACTGCCGCCAACTTAGCTTCTATTGAAATAAGGCTTGAGACTACTGTTAGTGATTATTATAAAGTAGTATCAACGGTTGATAGTATTGGTGATTATTTTAGAGACACCTGGAATTTCATAAAGTTTGAAATGGCAAGTAAAACTGAAGTGGGTAGCCCTGATGCAACGGATATAACAGCTTGGAAAATTATTGGTACTACTGAAAGTGGCGAGACTTTAACTATTATAGTTGATAAATTTACAATTCAGAAGTTTACGCCTTTCTATTTCCAATATTATTCAAATAGAGCATATATTAATGGTACGACTGGAGCTTTATGGAAGGAAACACCACAAGAATCTAAACAAGATAAGGTTAATTTTGAGCCAGAACTACAAGGCATCCTACATTACGAGTTAGCTATTTTAGTGCGCAATGCCTCCAATTTTACACCTATTAGTAGTAAGCAGGGCACTTTTGAACAACAGTTATCAAGAAAATGGGGTAACTATATAGCTATTCATCCAAGCGATGAAGCCCCACTCAGTTATAGTAAGTCGCCACAAATTGACTTACGCAAATTTGATAACCCTTATGAAAATATTATAGAATAATTTATGATCGTTAAAGAATGTAAACAATGTAAAAAAGAGAAAGATGTGAGTCTATTTTATAATTCTAAATTGGGTAAATTTGGTGTAAGGGGCGAATGTAAAAAATGTTATGCCCTTAGATATTATAAAGATGAAAAAAGATTAAAATATTCGCGTAAATGGAGAAGAGATAATAAGGATAAATTAAGACCAGGCGTTCTTTTATATAGAAGTAAAAATAAAAATAAAATATCAGAAACGAGTAAAAAATGGGGAGAACTACACAAAAAAGAACGCAAAATATGGAAAAGAGAGTGGTATTTGACTAATATTGATAGGATAAAACTATATAATAAAAAATATCACGCTGACCCAGATAATAGAAAAATGATAGCTGAAAGAAAGAGAAAATATTATAGAAACAACACCGAATACCGATTGAAAAAAAGAATATACGGTCAAAACTATCATAAAAGAGTAAAGAATGTTTCTGATGGTAGTGTTACGTATATTTTTATAAAAGAATTGTTTAATAAGCAAAAAGGTAGATGTGCCATCACTGATAAAAGTTTACTGGATGGATTCCATATAGACCACATTATTCCTATTTCAAAGGGTGGTTTGCACATATCTAAAAATATCCAACTACTTCTACCTACTGTAAATTTGCAAAAAAAAGATAGATTAAATTGTATTATTAATGATTTCAGCATATGATTGTAAAAAACTTTTCTGGCTATCGTGAAAGCGCGGATTTGACGAAAATACCCGTGCGTAATTTAGTTTACCCATCTAAAAATGTGCTCGTAACTAAGGGTAAGATTATTACTCGTGGTGGGCTTGAAAATGATGGAGTTGAGAAAACTGTTTCAGAAGCTATACATTCAGAATTTGTTTGGAACGATGCTCTTGGTGGTACGAGACCGATCAGGGTGCATGGAAATACCGTTGAAGTTAAATATAACAGTAAATGGTACACGATATTCACTGGGTTAGATTCTTCTACTATAAGGGTATTTTTCGCTACTTGGGTTGATGCCAATGGATCAATAATCAAAAAGAGATTATTTTTCGCTGATGGAAGTAGTAATTATTATCAATGGAACGGTGCTATAGGAGTTGTTGAGAGTGCGACAAGTAATTCAGTAACATTTGCTACGGCTGATGGAACTGGTTTACAGCATGGTTTTGATGTTGGGGATGTTACGGCTCAGAAGATATTACATTATATTGGTAGTGCTATAGTATCAAATAGTGAAGAGTCTCAAACAAATGATCCAACTGCGCAAGTCCTTTCTATAAGCGGTACTTTTGATACTACGCCCGTTGCTGATGATGTTATTATAGCCAAACCAGTTACCTTTGCTTTTGGCAGCGATGTTGATGTGTTTGTACCATATGCAAACCACGTTCTTGCGGCAAATTATAATAGTGTAGCTATCTACTGGTCTAATGCTTCTACATACAGTCTCTCTTCTGGTCTTGATTTCACAATGCCAGCCTCAGGCTCTCGCACAGCTATTACAGCTATTTTACAAACCCTTGATGCTAATTTTACGGCAGCAGTAACACGCGGTGGTGTTTTATGGATATCTGATATTGATGATTGGTATAAAACTACTAAAAGCGTAGAACAGAATGCTTATGGTTTATGGATTGACGTAGAAAAATTTGAGACTGGTGAACATAAAGGAGCGTTACCTATGGCTGTCGCCAGATATAAAGGTGATGCAATATATATGGCACAAGATAGTAGTTTGCAAAGAATAACAAGTATAGAAATTACTGGACAAGATGAAATTAGAATTATATCTGATGAGGTAGAGTCTCTATTTACTCGTTTGGATTTAAGCGATGTCCGAATATATTATACTGATCGGGCTATTTACATAATATCTCCTAATGATTCAATTCTTATAATTTTAGATATGGTAGAAAAATATTATCAAGCCCCACAAACCATACCGATCTCTTGTATGAGTATTATAGATGGTGATAAATACGGTCATCACAATGCAGAAAACTCTACATACAAGCTATTTGCTACCAAGAGGGATTTAGGGACTCCTATAGAGTCTGTAATAGCTTTTCCATTATATAAAGGTAAACACAGTTTTAGATATAAAACACATGACATTTTTGGCGTAGATTGCAGAATTTCACCGCCTACTAAAGTAAATATTGATAAAGAGTTTGAAGAGGAGGGATCTAAACAGGTACTTCCAATGTTGATAGATGGTGCTAAGGTAAAGGTTTATGGTCAAGATGATGATGCCTCTTGGGGTGCAAATCCATACGCGAATAGAAGTTGGGCTGGTGTTGATACAAGTATTTCAGAACTTAAGAGAGTATTTGCATTTGATAAAGATATAATTGATGGATATTTCAACTTTAGACCAGTATTTACGATAAGTGGTAAAGATAATGAGTTCCAACTACTTGCCTGGTGGATAAATGACAGACCTTCTAAACGTAAAATAGGTAATGATTTGTTCATAGCTAAATAATTGATATAATATATATATGAAATACGTAGTAAAAGCAAAAAAAACAAGCCTAAAATCTCCTTTAACAGCGAGCGCTACAGAAGTAATACTTCAGAAATTTGTTGATCTTGATGATAATGAACTTTCGTTGGCAGATTTTGGTAGTTGGTTCATGATTGTTGTTAAACAGAGCGATCAGGTGGAAATGATTAGATGTGATGCTATTTCTATTGATAGCGATACTGGCGCAGCCACTTTAGACATAATGACTAATGGTAGAAGTATAGCTGGTACACAACCATATGCTGGTGCTGCTACTGGTAACGATTTTCAATCTGGCGCAGAAGTTATTGTTACAAACGATCCTAAATCAATGCAACAGTTTGGTAATATAAATGCAGCTCAAACTTGGGCTCTATTACAAATATTTACAGTATCACCACAATCAAGTTCAGATGCAACAGCTGCCAATGAGCTTGTTAGAAAATCACAACTTGATGCAGCAGTTTTAGGTAGTTTAACACAAGCTCCAATAGTCGTGCCTGGTAATGCTGGCGAAACGGTTGCCGCAAATAAACTTTTATATTTTAAGATAACTGATAGTGAATGGTATCTTGCTGATGCAGATACTATCGCAACAGTTGAGAATGTAATACTTGGCATGTCAAGGGGTGCTGGTACTGATGGCGTAGCGATAACTAACGGTATTACATTACTTGGTGAACATATAATGACGGGACTTACTGCTAATAAGACATATTACGCTTCTGAAACTGCTGGTGATATTACATTCACAGCACCAGATGTAGAAGTTACTATCGGCGCAGCTCGTTCTACTACTCAATTATATTTCTATCCACGTTATAATCAGCAAATAACTGAAGGTCAACAAGATGCTTTAGTGGGTAGTGCTGGTAAGGTTGGAAGTTTGAATAAATATATTACAGAAGATGATGTTGAGGATGATGGCGTAGCTCAATCTCAAGAAACTCAAGATGCTACAGTTACTGTTGGTGAAGCAGACGCTACTACTAAACATAATGAAATTGCGCAAAGTATTATAGCTAATAAAAGTTCTATTACTGGGGTTAAGCTTTACAAGATAGCTGATTCGGGTACTTTTACTGGCGATGTTGTCGTGGCTTTATACGCAGATGACGGAAGTGGTGCGCCAACTGGCTCTGCGCTGGCAACTGTTACTATAGCAAATGCAGCGTGGTTATTACTTACTGCTGCAGCTGAGTTCACGGCTACATTTGCAGCCGCTTATGCAGCTACCATCGGCACTACTTATCATATAGTTGTGTCTCCGAGTACATCTGATAATAGTAATCACCCCAATCTTGGCTCAAACTCTGCTGGCGGATATGCTTCTGGCTCAGTTCAATTTAATAATACAACTGACGGATGGTCTGCCATCGCCACTATTGATTTATATTTCAAGATTTTAACAACGCAAGTCAGTAAGGTGGTTAGATCGGGATCTGGTGGGAAGATTGATGAAGATTTATTACAAATAACAGATGCTAAAGCCGCTACATTAATAGGGGGTGGCGATGCTGAATCATTACATTCTCATCTTGGAGTTTGGTCGCAACAAATAATTAATATTAGAGCATCTATTGCTGTTAACGCTAAAACTCTTGACTTTGCGTTTGATGAAACAATGGATAATCTTTATTTAATGATGGGTAGAGATACCACCAATTCAATAAATGTTGTTAGATGGATATTAGATACATCAACTGGTAATTATATTTATGATACAACACTTACGATAGCTGTCTCTGGTGGTGCAAACGCTGGAGGTATTACAGTCTATAATAGTCAAGTATATGTAGTCATGACAAATACTGGTCAAAAAATGAAAAGATATGAACTTGATTTAACTTCATTACAAGAAATCACAATATCAGGTGGAAATAATAACGACGTTCAATTGATGACAAATATTGGAGCAAACTTTTATATAGGTGTTACAAGTTCTGATAACCTTGAGAAATATACACTATCAGGTACTACGCTTACGCAAGATTCTACAATTACAATTACTGGAGCGTCTGCTAACTGGGATTTACAAGCTTCATTATCAACCGATGGAATAAGTTTTTTCTACATGAGAGGTACGTTTGACCCTATTAATTGGGATGGTATAGACCAGCATGCGATTAGTAAAGTTGCTATTGCTGGAGGTGCAGCAGTACAAGCGATAGAAGCTGCTCACTTAGGTTTTTATCTTGTTGGCTTATTACCAGATACAGTAGATACTACAAAAATGATAGGAATAGAATTAAGTGGCGATGTTCCATTTAATACTACCCCTGCTAATGAACCGCTTTTGTGGAGAAAGCTTATACTAACTAAATATACTAAGACAGCATTAGGGTTATAATTAAAATAAAAAATGCACACTTTATTTGACTTCTACAAAGAAAAAGGACAGGCGCTACCAAGCGTTCAGGAAAGAACGGCTACAGCACAGAGTGCTGGTATTACCGATTATGTTGGTAGTGCCGAACAAAATGTTGTTCTTTTGAAGCACCTTCAAGATACTTCTGAAATAACTACTATTGACGAGCCAACACCAATTATCTCATCAAAAGATAGTGCGCAGGAGTTTAATGATAATAGTGATAAAATAGATGATCTTGCACCAGGTGAAGCTCCAGAGGGGCAAGTTTATGATGCTTTGAATAAAAAGTTTGTTGACGTTCCTAAAGCTCCAGGAGGCGATATTGAGTTTGATAAAGATACTGGTACTGTAAAACCAACTGGTGATGTAATTTTTGATAAATTAAACGAGTTTACTACTACAGAAAGTACCAGAATAAAAGCTGAATTAGAATCTGCAAGAGAAGATTACCAGTCTCTATATACAACATCGTTAGCTTCTATAGATAGTACGGTTGAAGCTACTATAGGTAGTATTAACGCTACGTTTGATAAACGGATAAAAGAGCAAGAACGAATAAATCAGCTCAGAATTGATTCTGCAAAAGCTTACGGCTTATCTCGCGGCGGTAGATTTACTCCACTTGCTTATAAAGATGCTATCTCTAACCGCGAAATTGAAGCAGCTGACAAGATTTCTGCGCTGGAGACTCAAAGAAACACTCTAATAGCAGAAGCAAGAGCAGCTCGTGATACTGGAAATGCTGCACTATTGAGACAAAGGGTTGAAGATCTAAACACTATTGACGAACAAATACGTAGTCAACTAAAAGACGTTCAAAAAAGGGCTGACGAGCAATATACACTTCTTCGCAAGCTAAGAAAGGAAGAGGAAGAGAAAAATGAAGCTGCTTTAGAAGATATGGCAAAAAGATTGACAGCTCTATCTGGAAAGTATGCAGATGTATTTGATGATATGACACCAGAAGAACAGGATGCTCTTATACAAAATTTGATAAATCAAACTGGCTTAGATTATGCCACAATATTTGGAATACTAAACACAGCCTCTATTGAGGGCGGCGAGAGGACTCTAAAAACTCAAAAAGCAGAGCTTGATATAGAAAATATTAAGTCATTGATAGCAAAGCGTAAAACTACTGGCGGTGGCGGCGAAACAACATCGCAAAGAAAAAAGAGAGAGCAAGAAGAAGATGAAGAGGAAAGCAAATCTAATGTTAAGGCTGATGTGGGTCAAATTACTGGCGCTGATGGCAAGGTTGATCCAAATAAGATGCAACAATTAAGACAACATATAGCCAAAGAAGAACCAGATTTACTCGATTGGTTTGATAAAGCATATCCGCCCAATTTACTTTTAGATCCAGAGGCTTACGTGCTTAAGGATATGAAAACATTTGCTGATACAATAGTTAAGTTTGAATAATAATGTCATTAAAAAGATTATTTTCTACTGGCGGAGATGCTAAAGTGAGTTCAACTGGTGGTTTGGAAAGACTCTTTCTTGGAAAGAAAGAAGTACAGAAAATTGAGACTAAAGAAGCTCCAAACATTGTCGCTGGCAAAGAGAAGCTCAGACAACAGAATATAACTAATCTTACAAGACTTATAGGAAGCGAATTAGCCCAGAAGACTTTCGCTGATCGTAAGATTGATATAACCCCAGCAGAAGTGGTTACTTTTAAGGATGGTGGGAAATATAGGTCTGAATTTTGGGATCAGGCTGGTTTCGTTACGCCAAGACCATCAATATCACAAGAAGATTATGAAAAATACGCAGACATAGATGGTGTAAATAGGCGTGATATATTTGGCACTCTTAGAACAGAACTTGATGATATTATTCCGAAAGCTCTGGGCGGTCTTAGTGAGGCTGCAAACTTTAAGACAGAGCCAGCCAGGAGAAGCATACTTGATATACTCAGAAGGACTCCCACACAACATCTACCGCATGCAAAGCGGCAGTCTGGTAGGTTAGTTGAAGAGCTTGATATTATAGATAGATTTCAGAGCGGTGAACTTACACAGGGTCAGGCAGTAGCCGAAATCAAAAGGCTCAAAGCCGATGATGGCTCTAATCTTTTCAGGTTGCTTTCAAGTACGCCTGGTGAACTAATAACTGGGTTTAAGTCTTATGGTGATTGGTTTAGAAGTGCAAGGGAAAAGAAATTCGGGAAAAAGGATAGTGAGTTATTGAGAGATCCAGCAGAAATACAATCATTTATTAGCGCAGCTCCAAAGCCGAAGTTGTGGGATAAGATAAAAAATGTTCTAACTACTCCATTCAAAAAAACTACTAAACAAGTGAAGGAAGAGGCTGACGCAGCTCAGAGTATAAAAAGAGCGCTTGATATAAACTATCCAGGCAATGGCGTATCATCACTGGAAATTGGTAAAAATATAAGAGACTTTTCTAAACTCGCATTCCCGCAATTATCAAGGGACAAATCTACTGGCGAAGTTGTACAGGCTGCTTTTACTGGCGCTATAGCGGCTGGATTGGTACTTAACCCACTCACAACGGTGGCTGCAGTGGGTACATTCTTTGCATTATCAGAGGCTGAGAGTCTTGTGATTAATAAATTAAAGGGTGAAGAATATAAGTTTTTAGAAACAAAGGGCTTGCAAGACTTACTACCAGATG
>SDBT01003725.1_pt1 | contig 26232 bp, 27 predicted proteins | sample 2277101 | NCBI WGS metagenome assembly SDBT01 (sample SAMN10404973, study PRJNA504765) | marine sediment metagenome | isolation source: marine sediment core GS10_PC15, 103 cmbsf | place: Arctic Ocean: Southern Knipovich Ridge | collected 2010 | reverse complement strand
AGAGATTTGAACAATATATCATTGTCACAACTGAGAACTATCTTCCAAGATCTAACTGTTAAGGAAATATCTCTGCTCTGTACAGTGAATAGACGATTTAATACTGTTTGCAAAGATGAATCATTTTGGAGGAACAAAGTATCTGATGACTATGGCATACATAAGAAATATGGAGACACATGGAGACAAACAGCCATAACTATGGATAAGGTTGATATGATTAATCTGGGTGCTAAATGGATCGATGGAAGAACTTACATGGAAATATTAAATGATGCTTTGCAAAATGGAGCTAGTAGTGTTCATGAAGCACAATTACGATATCTTGTTGATTATGTAGACAATCAATATAATGCGGATTATATTCTACTTGAGTTGCATGACGAAAAATCAATACAAAATTTTGCTTATGATGAATTTGGTGAACAATTCACAGATGATGATCTGGATGATATAGTATATATCAAAAATAGAGAAATGAATATAATCTATGCTACTGTTCTCACCTATAGAGGTGCAGGATTGTATTTACTCGGAGATACTACTACTGGAGATGCTTTTCTACGAAAGATGATAGATACTATTATTTATGTGATGCAATTTAGTTCATTCTCAGCTGAAAGATTGACTAAGGTCTCATATTAAAACATAAAAGGTATTTATTGATCGACTTAAATAGCCTAAAAATGATATTAGCTTAAAATATCGTTACCATAGTAAAGATGGCTGCTGTTAATGAAATACTTACAAGATTGCATCTTAGTAAAAGAGATTTGAGTAATGTATCATTAGCACAATTGGAAACTGTTTTCAAGGATCTTACTGTCAAGGAAATATCTCTACTCTGTACAGTAAATAGAAGATTTAACACAGTTTGTGGAGATGAATCATTCTGGAGAAACAAAGTTTTAAATGACTACGGAATACGTAAGAAGTATGGGAACACTTGGAGACAAACAGCTATAAATATGGACAAAGTTGACATGATTAATATGAACGGTGTATGGTTCGATGGAAGAACGTATAGGGAAATATTGAATGACGCTCTGCAAAATGGAGCTGATATTGTTTTCGAAGCGCAAATGAGTCAACTTAGTCCTTATGGCGATATTCGTGGTGATGAATATTTTCTTCTCTTTGAATGTAAAAATTACGATAACTCACTTCAAGATTTTGCTAATCTATCATTAGAGAGAGACTACACAGAGAACGAACTGAATGATATATTCTACATCAAAAGTAGAGAAATGAACGTAATCTTTGCTACTGTTCTCACCCTTAAAGGTGAGAAGGGGATATATTTACCTGGGCATACATTGACGAGTGTTATTGATTACACTGTTTTACCATCATATGAATTTATACGAGATATGATCGATCCTATTTTCTACGTGATGCAATTTAGTTCATTCACAGAAAGAAGATTAGATAGTATCGTTGATTATTATGGAGCGAGAATAGAATAATGGTTTTAAAAACTAGTATCCCAGTATTCTTAATATAAGTCTTTCAACTGGATCGAAATTACTATCGGTTGAATGATACACGACTGGGACAAGACTCTCATATCTTGTGCTTCGTCTAGAGCAAAAATGAACAACTCCATCACAATCATCTAGATATTTCCTCATAGGAAGATATAATCCGTAAATGATAACTGAACAGCCAAAGATATTATCAACATCTATTTTGAGAACACTACTAGTTATCCTTTTTGGATCGCTATCATAAGAACACATAGTATCACTGATATAATCATTATCACCTATAAGACATATGATAAACTTCTTTCTCAGAATAGGACTACAGTATATATCTTCGATTATCTTAATCATCTTCATAACTATCTCTGTTGTATTCTTCTCTTCATAGCAGTGTATTACAGGAAGAGTTTTCCACGTTCTTAATTTCCCTCCAAAACAGAAATGAAGTATTCCATCACACTTGTTAAGATACTCATCTCCAAAGCCTTCATCTATATCGTATAATACAATGTTCCAATGTTTGATGAGATAATCTAATTTTCGTACACCAGATGAAAGTTTAGTAGGTTTACAGTCAATACGATTTATGAATTTACTTCTACCATTCTTACTTCCTAGCAAGGAGATGATAAAAGGCATGTTTCAGTTGGTTAATGTATTCCTTTACTAGTATAAATGTTAAATGACAATATTTCAATTATAGCTCTTTCTAGTTTGATAGATGTCTCTACATTAAAGTAAGATAGAGACATCTTAACGCACTGAGATATCAGGTTGTCATCATTCAATCCATTCTCTCTACATCGATCGTACAGACTAAGAGATTGAAATAATATACTATTCGAATAATTAAGGGATTTGAGATACTTTAAAGCTTTTGATCGTCTGTCATCATCGAATACTATTTCATCTACTTCGTTTGCTCTACATGGAGAATATACTTTTCTTATTCGACGTATTATTACTTTGTATGGTAGAAAGAATGAATGACTCAAAGCTTCTGAAGCGGTAATCCTCTTAATTGGATCTATCTCTAACATTCTAGATAGAAGATTGCAGAAAGGATAAAACTTACCCATATAATCGCTTTCAAATTCTCTTATCATACTAACTTTGCTGAACATCTTATTAATTCTAGAATGCCATTTATGAGTAAATTCTTCTCCTGTTACAAATTCGAAGACAGTAGCTCCCATTGACCATATATCTTGACTCATAATACTTTGCTCATTATTGTTTTTAGGTGCTCTATATCGTTTTGTGTATGAACCTGTCGTCATACCATCGATAGAAGCTGAACCGAAGTCTGCTATCTTCATAGTTTCAGTATTCTTAAACCATAATAGGTTATTAGGTTTGATATCTCCATGAACGATACCTTTAGAATGCATGAATTCTACTCCTATGATGAGTTGTAGTACAATCCTCTTCCTTGATTTCAAATTATGAGAACTTATGTAGTCCATACCATCCATATCAGCTTTTTCAAGTATAATTTCTAATCGATTAGATATGAAGGAGTATTTATTGATTCCTAGTACTTTAACAACAAATGGATGATCTCTAAGCTTGACTAAAATATCGAGCTCTCTGATATCAGAAGGTGTTTTGATAGCAAAATCATTCTCGATGTACACCTTACTATATTTTCCTTCAATGATTGTACTACCTCTTTTCTCTACATCAAATACTGACAGCATTGTTTCAATCTACTTTCAAAGTGATTTTAAAAATTTATACTTTGATGAGTGAATAGTTAAGATTAGTAACAATTGATATGATTTTAGATAGCAAGTTTGTCGATAATTTTTAATAATACTGTCCGTGATCACTCTCTACTATCTAATTTATCTTCAAGATAGGCGGTAACTTCTCCCTTACTTTTCTTCAAAGCTTTCCTCAAACATTTGATCATCTTATTCCTGTCTCCTCCACGAGCAATTACATCCACTTTATTACCAAATGTATGTACTGTCGAGAACCCGGAAGGAAATTTAACAGAAGGCAATGGATTTACAATATATTGATCTTGACCTGCAAGTTCTTCCCAATAGAAATCATCTTCACCTCTTTCGATGCATATGAATCCATTACTTACTTTCGTCTTATAATTTTTCAGCCCGATGATACATCCATACCCTTCTGCAACTTTGAGCTCACACCACATAAAAGTGTGAAACCTATCTATTCTTGCAGCCCAGTACATGCATTGTTTCCACTTTCTATGTGTAAAGTTGATTTCTTTCAGATTACATGGTAAGACATTAAACCAAAATTCACCTTTACCATCACAATATTTAACAATATTGAAATTACCCTCAAGGAAGGCAACGGCGTGACATTTATCCCAATCGATATCTTTTGTTTCTTCTTCTAATCGTTTGAATAGATTCAAGTTTCCTACTTTTGCAGCATCGATTAGTTTATCCATTGGTTATTTCGTTCTCGCGATGAGAAATATTCATTTGATCAATTTTTAAAAATTCAACGACGTCTAAGGTTATAGTTAAGGTATTCTCTGATGTTTTCTCGTGTTGTTATTCTCAAAACTTCTCTTAAAAACTCGATCATCTTAATTTTGTTCCCTTCTTTTCCACGAACTATCAAATCTGAAAATCTATACTGTAGGATAGTTGAGAAATCATTATCGAACCTAACAAATGGTAATGGATTCATGAGATCTTCTACTGATCCCTGAGAAATTGAAATATCCTTCTCGTAAAAATCATCTTCATCTTTCTGGATATATGCATAGTGTTCACTTGATTCGATCTTGTAATTTTTCAACCCAAGGATACATTGATATTTCTCTTCAATCATCAACTCACAATACATCAGCATATTCAAATTTCCTTCCTCTGCTGCCCGAAGCATAAATGATTTCCATCCTTCCAATGTTGAATCAGCTTCAAGTTCCGCTAATTCAAAATTTGAATAAGATTCAGCACCCTTTTCTTCACAGTATCTAACGATATTAATATTGCCTCCCGTAAATGCTGATCCATAGCATTCGTCCCAGTTGATATTCTTTTCTTCCATCTCTGATTCTATCTGTTTAAACAAGTTAAAATCTCCATCTTCTGCAGCTCTCTGTAGCTCATCCATTTTTTGTTTGTCATGACAAACAAATGTTTGAATCAATTTTGGTCATATCCAATTTTCCGATAAAATATATCTATCTACAGTATACATTTATTATCCAAGCTAATAGCCGAAGCTGATTTTAGTGTTTCCATCAAAATATCTGATAAACAGAACATATAATGAGTATCGTCCAAAATCATTCGAAAATGATCAAAATTCTATCTTCTTGCTCGTTCAGCAAGAAGATGAAGGTCAAGAAAGAAGACATGAAAATTTTATACAAGAGATCTCTTAATATGAACGATATTAAGAGGTTAGGTGATGAAAAGGCAGAAGAACTTGGAATCGTTGATTATGAAGATAATCAAGATCTGAATGATAGTGACTTTATTATAGCTGCTGTTGAGTTCAGGAAGAAGGAATATGTTTTCATTCATGGATTTCCTGGAGATAATCCTGTTGGAGCTTTTCTTGATCACGATTGGAACATCATAATCCCAGTTGGTGAAGGAGGTCCGTTTGGAAAGAACGTGCTTAGTGATTGGTATTACGCTGCCACAGAGTACGGACGTGATTATACTGATGATCTCTTTCAAGCGGGAAATAGTTAATGTATGTTTTAAAAACTATAATCATTCAATCAAGACAAACTTCATTAAGATCTTTTCAAGATACTGAGCAATCTCAGTATGTTTATAATAAGATGCTTCTTGAATTAAATCACTTACCATTTTCTCATACGATTTTGGATATGAAGTATTGTAAAACTCATTACTTTTCACAGGTAGAATGAAACGATCAACAAAGAAGCGAATAATTTGTATGTGTCCATTTTCCATCGAAACATATAGTGAGTGATCAAGAATACATTTATTGCGACCCAAATCTTTTATCAAGTCACTATAAGTATTAACGAAAAACGTCACTATTTCAAGATGTCCACGTTTGCATGCAAAACTAAACGCCCACCCATCTGCTCCTAAAATATCATAGTCATTTGTATAACTATCATACTCTTCGAATACACAAGGATTAGAGGTAAAATCAACTAATTGAAAAGTAGTACAAAGCCAAACTACAATCTTTAAATGACCATTTTTGCAAGCTTTATTAAGAGCTCTTCCATCATCCCATCTCGCATCACTTGATGTCAAATTGAAAAAGTTTTTGATCCATTTAGCGTGAGAAAGAAGACCTTGTTCGCATTTGACCTGAAAAAGTTTCCTCTGTTTATCTCTGGAAAGAGTCTGAAGTTTAGCACAATGGATGAATAAATCCAGTGGGAAAATGGTACGAAAATCAAGATATGACAGTACGATAGCTATGGGATCTTCAGAGAGTTCTTTCCATCTATCTATCAGTTCACTGCTGATAGATTTTGGTACACTCATTCTTGATCATGTTTGTTTGTTTCTCAATTAGGGAAAGAAGATACATCAATTTTATACCCTAACTACCACTCGAGAATTGACGTTTTAAAGAAACTCAAAGTAAACATCAATTCAATGGATAGAGTAATACCTGATATACTTCAGCACATATTTACTTATCTTACTATTGGTAACATATCAAAGCTATCCCGTGTAAATGTTAGATTTAATCTTGTTATTAATAGAGAATTAATGTGGAAAGATATGATTTCTGCAATATACGGAGTGAATAAAATGTATGGTTCATCATGGAAGGAAACTGCAAAGAACCTATTTATATGTAATATGATAGATCTTAACAAAAGATGGATTAATGGAATGACATATAGAGAGATATTTGATTCAGCGGTGAGTAAATGTGGTAATGGTCGTAAATATGTAAAAGATATGAGATATAAAGCTATATGTAAAGTTTATAATTTTACATATAATGGAGGTGAGAAAATTTCCTTTATCTATGATGAGCAATCTCTTCAGAATTACGCTTGGGAAAACATGAATGATATAGAATCTAAATTTCAAAGGAAAGAACTGGATTATTTCGAAAAGGTTATGACGAGAGAAATAGCAGTAATTATTGCTTCTGTCTACATATTTGATGATATGAATCCAATATCGCCTTTACCTTTACATATATTGCTCGAATTTACATATGGAAATAGGCCTGAGATTCCGAAAAATGTTAAATCTTCTTCTCTATTCGATTACATTCCTTATGTGATCTTATTTAGTTCTTTTACACATGAACAGTTATGGACACTGTTTGATGCTGACTAGGATTTTAAAAGTTTAATATCCAAGTTTAACATTTACCGGATAGAGATCTTTCCAAGTCTTACAGGAGCAGATCTTACATCCTTCATCATCAAAGTACCAAGGCCATTCATCTTCATCTAACAAGCTTGAGTGACTACCAACATTTACATTTACAACTTTATCTGAAAAAAGAAGATCTTTACCACATTTGTTATGATATGTCAATGTCTTAGATCCAGCTTTCAAAGTAACTATATGCCCAGATTTAACCCAAGAGATAATATCCTTTAGATTGTTTCCAGTATTTTGAAGTGAATCCATTTTGTTTGCATTGGTTAAAACTTTAAGTATATCACTTTAAAAACTGGATAATAGAGAGTTAAGTAAAAATGATATAATTTATCAATAACTAAACACTTCAAAACTATGGCTGTTTATAAAATATATGATTATGAAGGACGTGTTGGTTATTTTACCCGTTTTTCTGATGCCAAAAGAGAATATGATAAGTCAGATTTCAGCTATCAAAACCATGGTATCGATCTCCTCAAATTGGATGAAAAATCAGGAGAATTCAAATCAGAAGATTGGTGGGGAGAAGATGAGGAAAACTCTCTCAGAGAAATAACAAAAGAAGAGATCAAGAGATTACCAGATGAGATCTTTTCGTTTCAAGGATGTGAATGGGATTCGATGTCCTCATTTATCAATGAAGAACCAATGCTCAAATATCTTGCAGAACATTATGGAGATGATTTGGTTCATATCGAACCTACCAGAGAAAACTTCGCTATCTACATATTGAATTATTTCCGCCACTCATGTACTTTTGATTACGCTGTTGAAAGTGCGATAGATCTGGAAGAAGGAATAGCAAGGACTAAAATTAACACAGTTACAATGAAATGGAAATCACCCGGAGAGATATATGTCCCCCTTATGAATAAAGAGAGATTGAGAAGGGAATTTGAGAAGATTCGAGAACCAGGTCATGAGAATTGTTCGGAAGACACCGTTTGTCCTATGCATGTGAGATCAGTTAGTGAAGAATTTTAAAACTGATCAGTAATATAAATACTAGACAGCAGAATTGTCGAATAGATCCCATTTTTCGAGCTAATTAAGCATATTTTGGAATTATGTGGATTTGAAATTAGACAAAACTATTAACATTCAACTGCTACTAGGATTGAAAAGTAGAACACGTCTCTCATTAACATATTCTGATTCCTTCGCATCTTCCACATTTGAAAAGTACTCACGCCGTAATTCTCCCGCATTGTGTTCTTGTACTCGTTTGCGTTTCTTTCGTTGCCACAATAGAAAATAGACATTCTCCTCACTTAATCCATCATCAAGGCAGATCGCGACAGAGTCATTAAGTAATTTATTACAATCTGTCCAGTACACCAGAAAACAAGGTTGATTCATCATACAACAAAATGTTAACCTTTAGCATTCTCGGTAGAAATATATCAGTTTTAAATAATAAGTCTACTAGCATTCTCAATTACTGTTGTACTGAGAGTGAACTTAGACAAGATACAAGATATTACCTTCTCCGATGGGGGTTCTACGTAATTCAGTATCAATCGTGTAATATGATCAAACTCTGATTTCTTCCACATACTTTTCCACATAATGTTAACATTAACACCATCTCTAAATACTTCCCAAGTCATCAGTGATACTATCAGGGAATAGAAATCGTATTGAAGTCCAAAGGAGTCATCGTTTAGAGTTTTCATTATCTTAAATGATTCTACATCCGAAACTCTAAATGATAGTTCATTTCCATATCCGACTCTCATAAGATTAATCTCTCTAGAGGGATTATTTAATGAGCAGTGTGAATATGATTGTTGACCGATATATCTTATTCCATCTACTGTTATGGTTGATTTTTCGTGATTCGTTAAGACTACTTTTGAACTACGAATATAGAGATTTTCAATGTGGGGATTACCCCACGAAAATCCATATCTCTTAAGCTTCTTAAATATCTTAATGATCTGAGCTACGTGTTCTTCAGTGACTTCAGAGCACATGAAAGGAGTAACTACTTCAGTTACTTTATATCCATGATTAGAGCATATGTACGCATAATAGGTAGTAAGAGCAGATTCATACAGTATATCCTCTAATAGCCAACCTATTACCACATCAGCAGTAAATGGTTTCATTATCACTAATATACCATTCTTTGTATCACACTTATTGGTAACCTGTTCTACTACTTTACTCTTCCACACGATGATTCTCGTATATTCAACAGGATCACCAAACTCTTCGAATTCTCCATACGGGATGAGACTCTTGGTCATCTGGCAACCTTTGCATATGAAGTATACTTTAGCCCCATCAATGACCCTATCATTCGAATGTCTAAGAGTATGATTATCGAATAGACGATCAAAGAAGACAGAAGAACATAGTTCTGATCGTTCAAATGGTATACATGAAGAGTCTCTCTTGAATAGTTCTAGAGCTTTTCTGTTCTTTCTAGCATATGATGAAATAATTGCTTCTCTATCACCCGAGATTTTTATCATCTTTGAATAAGGAAGTGTCTTTAAACATAGGAGTAAAAGTTTTATCTAGCATTAAGAATAATCCTTTAAAATTGATATATTTTATCATTTAGACAGCGAACAGAAAATGTCTTCAATTACAAACATATCCGTGGAAGAAATACTGACAAAATTAAGATTTAACTATCAAGATTTGAATGAATTACCGATAGTTCAATTGAAGGATATTCTTGCAAATCTTACTGTCAAAGAAATATTGCTTCTCTGTACAACAAACAAGAAATTCAATGCAGCTTGTAAGGAAGAATCATTCTGGAAGAACAAAGTATTCAGTGATTACGGGATTGAAAAGAAATACGGAGCAACATGGAGAAAAACAGCTCAAAGGATGTCCCAAATTAACATGATTAATATGAACAAGAAATGGACAAATGGAAGAACATATAAAGAGTTGTTTGATATGGCTATGCAAGAAATAGCTGATGAATTGAATGTAATGAGGATGGTTGAAATAAATAAAATTTTTACAGAATATCCTCCTTGTTTTTCAAACAAATTTGCATATCTAAATAATGAGCAAGAATTTCAAGATTATGCTGAAGTAAATCTTAAGAGACAACTGACAAGAGAAGAACTAGATAAATTAGAATTCGTGAACTCAAGAGAGATGTTGGTGATCTATGCTGCTTCTGGCACTTACGAGAGTGGTAAACGACGTGGAAAAGATCTCTTACCTGGAGATAATAATCATTATAGTCAATTTGATTATAACAATATACCGAATCAGAAAGAGTTTATACTTCAATTGTTTGATCCCATGCTTTATGTAATGCAATTTTCTTCTTTTCCAATAGAGGAATTACGTAAATTTAGCACATAATTTAGAACTAGATGTCTTCTCGTAGATCTTTCAAAAGTCATTGATGTACATTTTGTATATCTAAATTCGAAAGTAAAAAGTTAATTCATTACAATTCAAATAAGTACATTAAAGATTATTCTTACATCATGTCTACTAAAGTACTTCTTAAGGACCCAAGTGATTACCCTGATTCTTTGAAATATGTTCTTGATGTAGTTACTATCAATGAAACTCCCAATGTAGTTGGCTCTGCAAAATACATGGCTGCCAAATATTCTGGTGATGTTGATGTGTTCGAAAGTGTAAATGTTGATATGAATAAGAAAGATGCTGTTGATCTATATTCAAATTTGATATCTACAATAGCTATTGAAATTATGATGACAAATAGGAAGATACTCTTTAACGGTTCCAAAGCAGGAACTGATACTAGATTTCAAATGACAGATGAAATGTCTAAGTATAATAGAAAGAAGTTTGCTAATAACCTATGTCTAATGAATCTCATCTCACATTGTGAACATGAAGAGTTAGATAAGATGAATGAAGAGGAGTTTAAAGATAAGTTAAAGAAGTTGCATGTTCTTCGATGGAGTCTTCACGAGCTAGCTGCAAAGAAGAAGCAACTAAGAGGAGACAAAGTAATGACTCTAAACGAGGCAATATGTATGCCAGACATGGTAAAAATAGATGTTATCTCTTATATCGAAGGCCGACTTCAATCAATTGAAGTGGTTTACATATTCAAGTACAAGAATAAACCAATTCAAGACTTAGGTGACTATGAAGAGAGGATGAGATCAGACTTTGAGAAGTATTCAAGTCCAGAACATTATAATCCATTGAAGCTTATGAAACGCGTATTTGCTTACTCGAGAGTTATTGACTGTGGAGAGATAATCAAACTCTTCACTCCTCTATATGCAGCGGATATGTCAGCACTAAATCAGATAGTGGCTGATATTGAGATTTTAAGAAACCTAGTAGAGATGCAGCCTCATTGTCCCATTAGTATAATGTTGTTAGAAGTGAATGGATTTAAGAAAAGGTTATACAATCACAAACAATCTGATGTGTGCAACAAGTTAGAACCTATTACAGACATCTGGTTAGAATGGAAAGATACAGGATATTTCAATTCAGAGTTATTTCTATCAATCATCAACGAATTAGAAAAAGATTTGAAAGTAATTATATTCGATCTATCTAAGACTTTTATGGATAAGATCACTGCTAAATTTAATACTATTGAGTGTCGTCCAATCGACCTAAAGATCGTTTAAAACTGTTGAATAAATGAAAAGTTTAACTGGTAATAAAACATATGGGTGGTAATCAATCTCATGATATTAATCTGTCAGATATTGTGGATTGTGTGACTAGAGAAGAAGATAGATTTGATCTTCGTGCATCAGAGAGGAAGCATGACATTATTAGCACTAAGAAAGATTATGTGGATATTACAAAACCTTTGAAGAATGTAGCAACTGATATAGTCGTTGATGAGTTTTTTCAAACTAAAGACACACTTTACAACTTCTTGCAGTACGTTTATACAATATTCTATGATACTCTTATCATTTATCGTCAGAAACGTAAGTTAGAAGAATGTGATGTGTTATTTTTATATAAAGGAGGAAGTATTCTCAGAATCATATCAAGGGAATTCCTGCTGGAACTCCCAGAATCATCTATTAGAGAGATTTCAAAATTCTACTCACCATACTTCAAGAGAAGTGATGCTGATTTCTCGATATATGTCAACCCAAAACTCAAGAATTATGAAGATGTATATCACGAACTAGGATTACTTTCATATCTAGTTCAGAACAAAATACGTTATTGGTTCTGTGGTCACATGATGAAGTATTTCAACTTCTTTCGATACAATCTCCAATACCAGAAGAGTATACTCAAATCATATCTATGTAAGATGAACGAAGTTGAAGAGTTTAAAGATCAGTTTATTGATTTGAAAATTAATCGCATCTCCGCTGTCGGTTATAGTAAGTTTGCTTATTCCAATAATGCGGACATAACATTGGAGTTTCTCAACGAAAAAGAAGTTTGGACCACTCCTATAAGGAAAGTAGCTAGATCTACTATCAAACATACTGATAGTATTATGACAATCACACATAACAACGCTCTCGATTTTAAAGGTGAAACAGAGGATGTCAGAATCAAGTTCAACCTAGCTCGTACAAAGATTATCTTTACTCTGTTGAAAAAGAATGGTAATACCATGAATATTGGAGGTGAATTAATAGATGTAAGCATAGGACATCGTGATGATAAAAATGTAGCGCATTTTTGGGAAGATATGGAAGGAAACATGGTAACATACGATTTGAACTTCTCTGATGAGTGTAATTTCGCATTTTATTCATATTCCTTATCATATTTGGTACATGATCTAGAATATATACTTTTCGTGCAAAGAGAAATGCCTTGGAATGACCCCAAGTATATTAAACGACTTAACAGATTATTTTATCTCTACTTCATTGACATTTTTGTAATATTAGAAGATGGTAATGACAAATTTATGGTTTTGAAGAATGTTTTGGAATTAGTGTTAATTCCTCTTAAATCTTCATTAAGATCTTGGCACATGTACATTAATGAATTTAGAGAAAAATACAAAGGTGAGAAATTAATGATAGTTAATTTGATGAATAGACTTGAGAAACTGATTCCTAAATTGAAATCTAAAGATATGGATTCTTTCACTGAAATGATTGATGTTCTTATCAGCAATGCAGAGATGATCATCCGATCTATTATGAATATTCGTACTTATTGTTCGACAGATGGATATATAAGCGAGCCAGATCTATATGAAGCTGACATTAAACAACTTTTATGAGGTTTTAAAATATCATACGTCAGAGAATTGCTAAACATTAAGTAGCTCTCAACCTCTCTACAATAATACCACGAATGAATTCATATACATAGATTGATAATCTTCTATTATTATAGTGAATCTTTATCTCCTCTAACATCTCTGAAAGATAGTTACTTTTCAGATTCCCATAATACAATCGAGTACCATATTTTATTCCTTTATCGATAGAAATTAAATCTAGAATTCTATCGAAATAGTGTGTGTAAAGTTTTCCTTCTATAAGAACATCATCCAACTTATCGAGCAAGAATGAGTACAACTGTTCCTTTCTTCTCGTATCAACAGCTTTGAAATGTATACACATAGTCACATAATAAGATAACATTCCTACTCTTTGAGTATCAGTAAACTCCTTGGAATTCCAGATGAATAGGAAATATTTATCTGTTGCATAGTTATCTCGATAATTTCTTTGACATTCAAATAACAAATCTTTGTGCTTGTAATATTTGACCCACATTTTGTGCATCATAAACATATTCATGAGAATATATCATTTTTTGATAGAAAATTGATGTAAGATAAATCCTATTTGGGAAAACAAAGAGATGCCAGAATGTCGTTATTGCAACAATTTTTACAAGAATGCAGGTGGCCTCACCCGCCATTTCAATATCTGTCCTGAAAGACGAGATTATATTCGATTGACAGAGTTAAAGCTTAATCAACCTATCACAATCAATAATACTGTTATCAATAACACATTAAACATCTATCAGAATGAGGATAAATTATTTGACTCGTTCAAATGTAAACTGATGAACAGTCTCAGTAACTTCGAGATTGATAGTAATGATTCAGCTATCAATGCATTACGATTAATTAAAGAAAGTATTAGTGATCCTAATGATATTCAAATAGGGAAATGGATGTCAGAACAAGAGATCAAAAGAGAAGAAGTAGATGGTGTAAACTGTAAAGAACTCGTTATTCATACTGCAAATAAAGTTAATGGTATTGAAGATGAAGCACTTTCACTTATTGGCACCGGGATGGGTATGAAAGAATTTCTTAAGTTTAGACATCATATGAATAAGGTTGGTCTATTTGGATAACGTTTTAAAAGTCTATCCCATCAAAACAATCGGGCTAATAAGTTCGATTATTCTTTCAAGAGGGTTGTCTTCTCCTCCATAGTGATATACGACAGGTTGTTTTGTATTAGTAACAACATTATTATCACCGACTGTCCTGAAACATATTATTCCATTATGGGCAATATCAGATTCATATTTCGTATTATCTATATCGAGTATTGTAAGATCACCTAAGACAATAACACTGTTATTTCTCATAAAATTTTTCCTTAGACTCTTGTTGCCGATAACGAATATGATGAGCATTGTACTTGTTTTAGATTCTCTAACTCTTCTTTTATATTTATCAATTTCATACATCTCGAACATACATCTTTAATCGTCATAATTTAGACCATGTTAATCGTTTTCTGCACTTACATATACCCGCAGTCTTCTTCTTTCCTTTGAGCACTCTTGATATCGAAGTAGCTGATAATTTTGTACCTGATGAAGCAGCTTCTGTCAAGCTATTAAAATCTTTGTAGGTCCCATCATGTTTTAAGTGAAACACATTTTAATTATATTCACCTATTTATACAATCAATTCAAAGTTTTCATCGAACATAGTACACTGACCTGAGTGTCCAAAACTGTTTGAGTACATATTCAAATGTCTAGTCGAGAGATGAGTGTGACCACTAAACCATGCTAATGCTTTTGCAGAGAGAACATCAAGGTCATTACAGTAAAATTGAGTCTTCTTATTATTAATACTACACATAAGTTTTGATGGAGGGTAGTGAGTGACAACAATAACATTCAATGAATCATCTATTCTGGATGAGATATACTCTATATCATCATGATTCATCTTATTGAGTTCAGAGACGTTCAGAACTCTGTGGTTTATTGTTGTGTTTTTGAATTCTCTAAAATGGCCATTAGCTTCAGTAATCATATCATCATTAATATGTACCCAAAGAGTGGCACCTACGAATTCGATACCATCGATTACAATAGATGATCTGTTAAGATATACACATCCTGTCTCCTTACATAATTTATCTAGATAGCGATGCATTTCCGTTATATCATGTCCTCTCATCTCATGATTTCCGGCAACTAACAATACATGATTATATTTACTTCTTGCATCGATAAGCAGATCAACATATCCAGGCGAATCTAACTCACCTATATCCCCAGCTAGTACACATACTGTAATCTTATTCTCTATGTGAGGTAGAGCTTTAACGTACGATTTTTGAAGATCATTGATCTCAAGATGCAGATCGCTAACCAATTTGATTCTCATTTTAGTATTCTGTGTTTAATTTAAAAATGATCTATTTTCAAAGATATTTCAATTTCGAGATAAAGCGCAATGCAACACTTGGAAACTCAAAGTAAGTATCTATTGAAGCAAGCTTTAGAGCTTGGATTCGACAAATGTCCGATATGTTTCAAACTCGATATCAGGCACTCTGTTACAACTAGATGTGGACATCGATTCTGTTTACATTGTATTATCAAACATCGAAATAATCAGAGTCAATATAAATGTCCTTTATGTAATAAATTGTGTAGAGATTTCACAATGGCAGCTGATATGTTCAGAGGTATGAATATCTTCTCATGTCCAATATGCAAGAAGGATAAGATGAATGTTCTCGAAATAGAACATCACTTGACTCAAGACTGTGAGTACAGAACTATCGAATGCAAAGAATGTGACGAGTCTATTCTTCACAGTGCGATGGACAGTCATATTGAGATTCATGCATCTTATTGTAAGGACTGTGGAAAGAAGATAGACTATGATAAGTCTCATGAGTGTCAATATGAATTCATAGAGTGTCATTCCTGTCACAAATCAATGCAAAGAATCTTCATGGAAGTGCATCTTAATAATGAGTGTCCGCGTCGAATGATTCAATGTAACGTTTGTGGTGTGAAAAGAACAGGTGATTTTATGGAAAGCTATCATAAGAACTGTGCATTAATCTCATGTATGCATTGTGATAATATCTACACGTGTGAGACTATGGTCTTGCATGCTATCATGTGTCAAGAACAGAAATTTACTTGTTCTTACTCTAAATGTGATTTTACTTGCAAGCTTAAAGATTACATGAAGCATCTGGTAGGATCGCATACGATTGTAATCTGTAATATCAACAACTGCGAAAAGGTAGTTTCATCTAAAGATTATGGAGAGCATGTTCGAGCTATCCACAATGGTAAAGTAGAGGCTGTTGTGATTAGTGACAAAGAAGTATGAGTGATATCTATGTATAACTTAAAAATTGATATGTTATCTTAAAACTCTTCAGCAAAATCATTCATCTAAAGAGCGATGCAACTTACCCAGTAAAATGTTTGAAGAAAAAAAAGATGAAATAAGAGTAATCATTCACATTTGCAATGACATTAATAAGTGGGGAAAGGATTTGTCTTGTCTTTGTCAAAAAGATGGTTAAAGCCAAAGATTACTTTTCACAATATGCGACAAGAATTGGGAACTATTAGCATTTGTCCAGTGATAGATTCTCCAGGAGAGAAGGTATGTATTGTTAACATGATAGCTCAAAGAGGAATATACAGTCAAAATAGAGTAAATCCAATCAGATATGATGCATTAGAAGCATGCTTACAGAAAGTTGCAGGAATATTTAAAGATTATATTTTTAAGGTTTCAATTCATATGTCTAGAATAGGATGCGGATTAGCGGGAGGAAAATGGGAAATCATACAAGATTTGATAGAGAAGAATCTAGTAGAAAGAGGATATGCAGTCTGTGTGTATACTCTTTAAAATATTATATGATATAGAGTTTTAAAACTATCTTAACTCTAAAGAGATATTACTACATCTTACCTGCTCCCAACAATGAATGTTTCATCGCGTATCTGGCGCCAGTGGAAGCTCCTGCATAAATTGCGATTAAGACGACGGCGATAGCCGAAAGGAAGAAAAGTTCAGAGATTCTTGCTTTATCTATAGCGTCTTTCCTTTGCTCTCGATCTTGATGATGATGTTTATCATCTTGATTATCAAGGGAGAAGAACCATATTGCAAATATGACAGCTATGATAAATAGGATAATTGCAATAACATATAAGACGTATGAGAATGTGAATCCACCTGACTCGTAATGCATCTTGTATTTTGTACTTGATTTACATGAGGCAGAAAATAAAATTTAATCCTGTCATATCTTAATAATGAGTGAACTTTCTAACATCTTTAATTTTAAATGACTAAGTTAAGTCATAATTCAATGACAGAATCATATAGTCCATGTTCTTCCTCATGAGAGACAATAATAATTATCTTATCAGGACAGTGTGTCCTGATCATGTTAATACATTTTGACTTGAGACTAGAATCCAGACTACTAAAACATTCATCTAGCATGATAAGTGGGCTCTGCCAAGATATCGAGTATGCTATAGTTAGAGCTATTGAAACTCTATCATGTTCTCCTCCGCTGAGAGATGTTATCTTCTCACGTTCAATACCTCTAATATAGATTCGAAGTTTACATCTCTGATCTATCATATTGAGTATTACACATGCATCTGGGAAGATTTCATTTAAGATATTCTCCAAATATCCATTAATAGTATTAATGAAAGATATCAAGATATCATGTTCAACTTGTCTGGCCAAAGTTAATAGTGAGGAAGCTGTTTCACCTCTTATCTTCAATCGGGATTCATCTTTCTCAGCATTAATATAGATCTTCCAATCGTCCAGAAACTTGATGAGTTCTACCTCTTTGAGAGCTGTAGAGTAATCTTTCTTAGCTTTCTCGTATCTATCATTGATATTTTGTATTAAAGTTTCAGATAACTTGTTTATCTTACTCGAAAGAGATTTGATCTCTTTCGATAGGAATTTATACTCTTCTTGTACTCCAGATAGTTCATTTTTCAGTATTTTCTTCAGTTGAATTAGATCATCGGTAGTATTTGATTTGTAAATAGGATCATCAAATATAGGAAAAATGATATCTAAAACACTATCTTTATACTCATTACATAATGTCATTATCTCCATTGATATACCTCTTCTATTAGTTATCTTAATGTCCTTGAGAGCTCTCAATCTATCTGGATCAGGATCACATTTGAACTTATGAAGAGTAGGTCCCAATTTATCTCTATTTTGACATACTAGTAAAAGATTGGAATAGTAAACTAATTTACCCTCTTCTTCTTTCAAGTTACCCTCACTTGATTGTTTAAGCTTCTCAAGTAACGACATAAGCTTATCCTGATTCATTCTTAATGTAAGTGATTGTCTTAATTCTCTGATGAGTTTGCCAGTTCTAAAGGCTTTATCAACATCTTTAATCATATATTGAGATTCCAATACACTAACTCTCTTAGCAGGGAATATCTTAAGATCTTTTACTTCGTTCATTTTTCTAAGTTTCTCTCTTTCGGCATTCAGATCACCATTATGTATGATCTTATGAACTATGAATAACCTATCATTTATTAAAGTCAAAACTAGATCACAATTAGGACAATTCATGGATTTATCTGCATCAGGGACAATTCTATCCTTCAATCTATCTTGAATTTCCAATTCGAGAACACGTCTCTTCTGAACAGGGTTGAATTCAACTCCATTCACTAATCTGGTCATTTGCTCATGAATAATCCATCTGTATTCATCTTCATTCTCAATTAGCTCTGGTGAAACTGTTCTAATAGATATGATCTTCCTCCATATCTCTATCTCACTCTCTACCAGCTCTATATCAGGTACAAATCCATATTCACTCAAGATAGATTCTCTCGTCTTGAGTGAATTAATCAAGATTCTCGTGGCCATAAAAGTCGAATAGACATCTTGAGTCGAATCCAAAAATTCATATTCTCTCTGAGCTTCGTACAATTTCGCATATTCGAGAAGTCCTATTTCTTCCTCGACTTCATCAGCTTGTAAATCAACTTCTTCAAGTTGATGTTTCATTCTCTCGTAGCTAACGTAGTCTGAGAACATTCTTTTCATATCATCTTGGGAGAAACTTCTACCTATGAGCTCTCGAGGTATTAATCTATTAAAGATCTCTTTTTCAATACTTTTGAATGTCTTCATCTTATGAAGTGGTAGTATATCTCTTTGCTTAGATAATTCTTCAAGTTTCTCATTAAAAGCTTCTATGGATATTTTAGTATCTCTGTCCTTCCTAGAGATAGGTTCAAGCTGTTCTGTCAATTCCTTAAGATGATATAGTCTATCAGATATTTTATTTGTTTCATCTATTTCACTATCTCTGTTAGAATTAATATATTCATCACTGTAATGTCTTTTGATAGTACTCTTTGAATCCACTAATCTGCTTAATGTTATCTCATGCTTTACTTTACATATCTTCTTAATATTAATGATATTACTGATGATATCATTAGGATTCTCTCTAAATGTAAGATGATTGAATGCTTCCATTATATTCTTATCGACTGATGCTGTAGTTCCAGGTATCAGTTTGTTTCTAGTGTTCTGAGACACATAAGATGTACCTTGAAAAACGAGATTACTTCCAAAGATGTTCTCAATGAAGACTTTTTCTGTACAAACCCCATTAGCAGATCTATTGATGGTAAATGAGGAGAATTTAAGAATTACTCTTGCATTCTTAGTCAAGAATCTCTTGACTATAGATCTTTTGTATAGACACCACTCTATCGCATGAAGAATAGTGCTCTTGCCTGAGCCTGATACTCCTGATATCAGGTTGATACCTTGAATGAAGTTGAATACTGTTAGCCCCTTGTAACATTTGAAGTTGAAGAGTGATAGTTCCATCTTGTTTTGAATCTGTAACTATTTCTATATTCTATCAATTTTTAAGATTCGGTAATGGATTCGAAATCAGCTGGATACAGATATTTCTCTTCATATAGGTTGCACCTGATTTCCATAGCTATCTTAGACTTAGATAGTATGTTATTCCATATCTTAGTCTCTTGAGGAAAATCTTTCGAGTAGATATACCTGATATGTCCTGTTCCTTCTGTGCTATTTCTAACTATTCTTCCTTGAGCTTGAACTAGATCAGAGAAGTAATATGTTGGAATTAAAAACATCCATCGAGGTCTGTCTCCTATTCTGTCGTCAAGTGATATACCTACTCCTCCTACTTTAGGTTGAGCTATTATCAGCCTGAATTCGTCATCATCGGCTTGAAATCTATTTTGTATATCCAACCTATCCGCAGCGTTAACTTTCCCATGTAACTTCATAGGAGCATAGTTATCTAAATCTTTCATAGCTTTATCGATACTATTCATATACCAGAAATATAAAAGGACTTGTGCTTGAGAATCTTGATTGAGAATAGACTTAGCTAATCTGATAGCAGTAGGATATTTACCTGCTTCGATGGCCATCAGAGCAGCAGTGAGATGAATCACACCAATAGTTTTTCCTTTCCCCTTAGGTACAAACACCTTTTCTAACAGTTCTGCACCCGCCTTTATCTTCTTAACATCACTTGATTTCATCTTGTAATATCCGTTCTTTGCATCTATCTTATCTTCATCAGTTTCTTCTGCAATTGATGAACAGTACACATGTTTAAATAGATTAACCCATAGATCAAAACATATATTAATTATTCCAGGTTTATCGAACTTTCTATTTGCTACAACATCTCTAGTAATTTTTGGGTCCAATTGTCTTCCAGCCTTAATTACATCTAATATTCCATACGCGTCATATCTCCTTTCTTTTCTATCGTAAGTAGCGAATACATCTTGAGTTGTTATTCCGAGTAATTTTATCATGGAAAGAACATGTTCTTTCTTCTCACCAGGAAGAGCCGATAATACAGCAATCTTAGATCGTGATGGATTGTCTACTACAGCTTTAACTATTGCATGAGCCGAATGTAGTTGAGCAGAGTCATTCTTAAGATTCTGCTCTTCATCGAAGACGAATAGAGCACCTTGTTTGATGATCTCTATGAGCTTAGGAGTACCATCAAAATACGTCTTGTCGCGTCTAGTTAAATACGGATGTTTTATCTCTGTAATTTGAGTCCCTCTCAAAGTCTGATATGAAATAGCCTCTATCAAGGGAATTCTGAACGTTTTTGCTAATTCTTCCCAGACAGCTATAACCGATACAGGACACACGACGAATAGGGGCAGGTTTCTATCAATAGCTATTTTACCAGCTATGTATGATTTACCTAAACCTGTATGAGATGTATCGAAGTATGCAACGTGATCATCAAGAATTTCAGAAATTCTGTCATAATGCTCTTCTTGAGATTCATGGAGAGTTAAGCTCTCTATTTCCTCCTCTAGTTCCTCCTCTATTTCCTCTTCTATTCTCAATCTATCTTCTTCCTCTCTTCTTATAAACTCTTTTTCTTTTCTTAATCTATCTTCTTCCTTTCTTATTATAAACTCTTCTTCTCCTCTCAATCTCTCTTCCTCCTCTCTCCTTATAAACTCTTCTGACTCATCCCCTCTTCTTTCTTTCTCTAGCTTATTCTCTCTTCTTAACCTTTCTCTTTCTCTCTTTATATCAATCTCTTCTTCTCTTCTAAACCTCTCTATTTCTTCCTCTTCTTCATCCCACTCTTCTCTCAATCTCTCTTTCTCCTCTCTTTCTATAAATTCTTCTTCTTCTTCTCTCAATCTATCTTCTTCATCTTGCTCATCTTCCAGAAACACTATTGGTCTGATAATTTCTCTTCTCTTTCTAGGCTTCCTGAGAACAACAAATCTCTTCTTAGGAGGCGTAGTAACTCTCTTCTTAGGAGGCGTAGCAACTCTTGATCTCGATACTATTCTAGATTTAGGAGGCGTAGTAACTCTCTTCTTAGGAGGCATAGCAACTCTTGATCTCGATACTATTCTAGATTTAGCAGGTATAATAACTCTCTTCTTAGGAGGCATAGCAACTCTTGATCTCGATACTATTCTAGATTTAGCAGGTATAATAACTCTCTTCTTAGGAGGCGTAGTAACTCTCTTCTTAGGAGGCGTAGCAACTCTTGATCTCGATACTATTCTAGATTTAGCAGGTACAGTAACTCTTGACCTCGATACTATTCTAGATTGTGCTGGTTTTGAGGACATCCTCGCCTTTACAGGTACCATCACAGGAGTTTTCTTGAAAGTCGACTTTCTCGATTTTGACAATATCTTCTTTGGAGGTTTAGTCACTACCTTACTTGGAGATTTTCTAGTAAACATTGTAGTTACTTTGGGAGATATTGTAACTTTCTTTGGTGTGGTAAATTTAGGCTTTGATGGTGCTCTTACTGTTAATATTCTTGGCTTAGATACAACCCTAAGTTTAGATTTTCTTTCTCTACGTTTCACAGGTCGAGATATCGATGGACGAGATACTGGTGTTTTCTTAGGAATAGAACTAATCTTTCTAGTTGGTGAAATAGGACTAATCTTAGATGGACGAGTCCTTCTAGTAAATGAAACAGGCTTAATCTTTTTGATAGGTGTTGTAATCTTCTTAGCAACAACATCAGCTTTTGGCTTAAATGCGACTCTTAATTTACTACGTCTACTACGTCTCTTAAATTCTTCTCTCTTAGGAGGTTTGATAGATCTAGGATTAATCATTCTCGAATCGAATGTCTTTTCCTCTTCTAAAATGGCTTGTTTAGCCCTTCCGTATGCTCTTTGCTGTGGTGATGTCATTTTAATGACGGAGAATATCTTCTTACATTTCATAATTCATCTTTCACTCTCTTCATTCCTTTCAGTTTATCCATCAAAGGAACCAGTTCGTGTAAAATAGATTGATATTTAGGATAATCAAGACATTCTTCATCATTAACATCTCTCAATCTTCTCAAGGGATCTTTATCACCAACTGCTAAGCGACCTAATATCCACCCAAAAAACTTGAAAATGAATCCTGGAACTCTACTGCATAAATTATATCGTTTATTAGTAATAAGGAATACCACTAGATCATAGATAAGTGCATAGACTATAAAAGAAAGTATGTTCCAGTTAAATACTGCAAAGATAAATGCAAATAAGAAATCGTAACACCATAGTACACATAGATGTGATCTCTTGGTCCCAAAAGCGTTCCAATAATTAGCCATTTATATAGAAGTTTTAATACTTTGAAATAACTAGATAGGAAGCAGTTGTATTAAACCTCCTTTGTCTTCCTCAAATACTGACCTATACTTACGATAGATAAATTTTATCTTAGCTTTATAAGTATTCTTGAGAAACACATCTGAATGTTTTGGTGCAAAAAGCACAGAAAAACGAGCAGATTCATCTTTGTAATTATCAATTAACTCTCCTGCTATACTTAACGCTACAGACCATCTTATCATTTTCTTGAGTACTTGATCATATTCAACTGAGAACAATTCTTCAAAGAGTTTATCATTCGTATCAAGGATAACATTTGCTAGTTCAACTTTATTACTATCTATATCATTCTTCTTACACCATGATTGAAATGATGATGAAATATTGTTCTTTATCGCTGGTTTCATTTGTTTCATTCGTTTCACTCCTTGCATGAATTCATGTTTAAAGATATCATTCATGTCAAATCTTTTGATAGGATCCGATTCAATTATATTCTCGATAAGGTTGACAAATATACTATCCTTACACTTATCTATCAAATATTTGAACTTAATTCTAATGTCAGCTTCAGATAAATAATCTCCAAACTCTTCCATATATTTTTCTCCATTCATTGACATGTACAGTAAAGACATTCCTAGGGACCAGATATCATGCTTATCAGTGTATTTATCATATTTGAATTCTGGACATCTATATGCATCTGGTGTCCTATCTAGATCAAACTTCTTGTACAAAGATCCTTCTCTGACTTCTGCTTTAACAGATAGTGAGAAATCTGCAACCTTTAATGATAGGATACTATTGTTTGATTCACATTTCTCTTTATATATCAGGAAGTTTCCAGGTTTGAGATCAAGATGAAGAATACCACATCTATGAAGATAATCAACAGCGATGATAGCTTCTCTAAACATCTTCTTTTTATTGCTCCATGATATATCATTCATAGTCAACCATATACCATCTCCTTCTGCAAGATCTAAAACTACTCCAATCTTATCGTCGACATATACTAGACTTCTACCTCTGACAATATAAGAACATGATAGACTGAGACATTCTAGTTCAAGAACATAAGGACATTCACTGTATTCATCTTTGAATGTTTTGATAGCATATTTTTCTTCATTATTCGAAGCTTCTATTAGAACAGCATATTTTCCTTCATCACAGATATCATCAACATATTGATATCCATTATCTGTTACATTTTCTTCTCCCATTTCTTACATTAACCTTCGATTTTAACTTAATTGAGATTTTTGAACTTAATCAAAATGAATGACGAATGTACTGGACTATCAGGGTTGGATGATTGGACTAATGCTTGGGATAATGGATCTTGTTCAAACTTCTATCATAATCTGATATTAGTTAGAAATGATGGCTCTCCAGGCTACAATCCTGGTAATTTAGAATCATCTCAGCAAGACTTCTCGGACGCGTTCGACTTTCTATTATCCAACCAAGATGGTGATATACAAGATCCTCCTACTAATGTTCAGTCTGATATGTTATCAGCATGTATTTTCACACCCGGATTATGTGATCAGGCACTAGATTCATTCTGTTCTACCAAAACTAGAGAAGAGATAATAGGAAGTCAACAGTTATTAGCGTTCTGTGGATGTCATGCTCCAACTGATCCTATATTAGAAGATATTGATCCACAGTGTGATCCTCTCTGTAATCAGACAGGTACAATACCTTTGCAGGATCCAATGACTGGTCTAGCATTAGAATGTAATGCTACTGTTTGTGTAATTAATAATGTAACACTTGCATCAGGATCTATATCTCAGTTATGTTCGGGATGTACTGATTCTCAACCTTGTAAATGTATCATATCTAATGTTCCTCAAGGTTTGGATACTTCTTTTTGTGGAGTAGATTCGATTTGTCTTGAGCCTAACAGTATAGGTGTATTAGAACCAGTACCTTGTGATCTTACTGTAACATCTGAGACTACTTTCTCTATTAGCATGACATTGGTAGCAATAATAGGGTTATTAATAATCTCTATAATACTATTCATTATACTCTATCCTATATTTAAGAAGAAGACCAGTAAGAAGAACGCAAAGATGGAAACTTGATATTATAATAGTGATAGAAGAGATTGGATGAACTTAAAAATTTAATTATCAGCATAGTTAAATGGGATTTAGTCACAGAAGAGGTTCATGCTCCTCAGAGGGGAGTGATTGTAGTCAAGAACGTGGACGATGCAAATGTGTTGATGATAAACATAAGAAGAAAAGAAGTGATTCTTGCTCTTCTGATGGTTCTTGGAAGAAGAAAAGAGATAGCTCTTGCTCTTCTGATGGTTCCTCCAAGAAGAAAAGAAGTCGTTCTTGCTCCTCTGATGGTTCCTTCAAGAAGAAAAGAAGTCGCTCCTGCTCTTCTGATGGTTCTAGTGGGAAGAAAAGAAGTCGTTCTTGCTCATCTAGAGCTTCTTCTTGTCCTCCTAAAGAATGTTTTAAGAGAGGAAAGAAAGGGTGCAAGGGTGAACGCGGACCAAAAGGCCCTGAAGGATGTCGAGGAAAACAAGGACCTTGTGGACCAAAAGGTAAACACGGTCGAGACGGAAAACATGGTAAGCATGGCGATTGTGGCAAACATGGGAAATGTGGTCCTCATGGCCGAGAGGGGCCAAAAGGACCTCAAGGTAAACGCGGGTGCGACGGACTAGTAGGACCAAGAGGCCCAAAGGGTAGTGAAGGATGTCAAGGACCGAAGGGATGTCAAGGACAAAGAGGCTGCGAGGGTAACAAGGGTGATAGAGGATGTGTAGGTCCGCGGGGTAAAGCGGGTTGCGACGGGAAAAATGCAAAGCATGGTAAACACGGTAGACATGGTAAGGATGCATGTTCTAACATTCGAGTAGTCTGCTCAGGAAAATGCGTCAAGTTGACCAAAAAGGATTGTGTTGTAGTGGTTATTTCAGATTGCTCCACTGATGTTATTTTACCGCAGAAAGAGTGTGGTGATGATGATTGCTGTGATAAACCCACGAAGACGCAAGTCATTAAGGTGAAAAA
>SDBT01003724.1_pt1 | contig 26237 bp, 50 predicted proteins | sample 2277101 | NCBI WGS metagenome assembly SDBT01 (sample SAMN10404973, study PRJNA504765) | marine sediment metagenome | isolation source: marine sediment core GS10_PC15, 103 cmbsf | place: Arctic Ocean: Southern Knipovich Ridge | collected 2010 | reverse complement strand
TCATAGTCTATTGGTTTAACTTGTTAATGTCAATCTTGAGTTACTATTTCAACTTCATGCTCTTCAATGCCAAATTGAGTTTCCAGTTCTTCTAACTCACCGACATAAATAACAGGAACGCTCTCTCTCGTGAGGGTTTCTAAGTTATCTTGCTCTTGTTCATCACGAATATCCACTTCAACGGCATAGTATTTCCCTGATACTTCTATTACTCTGTACATAATCTTTGATTTAATTTGTTAATGTCAATTTTATCCCTCTATTTCAACACTATCACAAACAGGGCAACACGAATCTCCGTAATCTCCCGTATCCGCTATTTGACCACCTCCCGTTAAAAGCCTTGAACTACCCCACCAATCGCACTGCGTACAAGATGCCTTGAAATATGTTTTATCTTTTCCTTCTTTGTCCAATTCTTTGTAACTGTCTTTGGCTACTTGTAGCCTTGTTTCAAGGGAATGAACAAACTCTAGCAACTCTTGATTTTCCCTGTCAATTCCTGTTTGATCAGTTTTGTCATCTGCGTGAACCAACCCTATTAGCTTTATAAAATTGTCTGAATCTGTTTTTAGTATCATATTTTCTCAATAAAAAAAAGGGTATAAAAAATAGACCTCGGTACACTTCCGGTGAAACCTTAGTCTATTAATTATAACCCTTAAAATGAAATTCTCTTTCATACCGGAAGTGTTTAATTGAATCACAATATACTATTTATTTTTGAGTTTGCAAACTATCTGACCAGTTTAGCCAATTTATTAATAGTTTCTAGGCTGTCCATTAACTCCTGCCTGTTGTCCCTATTTATCCTTTCCAAGGTATCGCAATGGCGTGAATCATTTAGTAACTTTTGATGTTCCTCTTGAGTCATTTTAATCCAATCTGATTCTCCTAAGTCCTCATTTTGACGTACGAGTTCGGCAATCCGTTTATTTAAATCATAAACGTGTAGGTGTAAGTCTAGCGTCTTTTCGATAATATCCCGCTTGAGCATTTTACCGTAGTTTTCCTTTAAGGTAGTTTCCATAATTACAAATATCTCATTAAAATTTCCATTCGTTGACTTGTTATCTCCACGCGGCAAACTATTCTAAGGTTTCCTTCTTCCACATGATATAAATTATCTTGTTACTAACTTGCTCCTTATCGTATTTTTTCATTATCGAAAATCTCTCAACTGTGGGTAAATTATGCCACCAATCTAAATGTTCTCCTTTGTTATAGTCCATAATTAAGGTCTTTCTGGAATCTCTGCATAATGAGTTACCTCTGCTAATCCTTCACTTTCTGAATCGCAAATGATTTCAATGCCAGTATCAGTAATCCATCCAACTATACATTCGTTTTGATAACCGATGGCAATAACTTCCTTTCCGGGAAGCTTGTCACCGGATTTTATAGGTTTAAATTCTACTATCATAATTACAAATATTTAATTTAAAATGCTAAATTTCTTGTGGTCGCTAATTCCAGCAACCGTTGCATGGTTATTGACCACTTGCAAAAACTATTCACGCTCATTATAAACGTGTCTATCTCCATTACTGAGTAAGTGTGTCCGTATTTAGGAAGCTCTTTGTCCATGTACATTCTTAGCCCTGTAATCCTTCCGGTTTTCTTCCATCCTTCACGGGCTATTTCTAGGGGTGTTTTAATGTGGCTCATTCTCTTCTATTAATGTTTTCATCATTTCATAAACTGCTTGTGCATGATTGCAATCCATCCAGTGTAATTCTTCTCCATCTATTACGATGCACCCAACCCCTGCTGTATTTTGTACAATTAGATCAATAACATGCCCCGGACATCCGCCCCAATCGCAATCATCATCACAAAACACCTTTCGGCTTTGCTTAACCAATTGTGTGTGAAACATTGTTCCGTGTGATTCTTTTAACTTATTCATTGTGAATTTCAAATGTTCCCTTGTCTAAATTTGACTTCATAATTGGCGTGACCCTTTTACCCCTCTGCTCTATCCATGATAATCTAGGGGTAAAACTGGTTGTTTTCATAGTTATACCTCGCCATCTTAACTTTCCTTTTGTGATCTCACCCTTTATGGGTGGTTCAACATTATCAAGCATCAACTCGGTTAATATCTTAGCTTCCATGTTCATTAATTTAGTAGCCAATGATAAAGATTGTTTTGACAATTCTATAAGTTCTTTTTCAAACTTGCTACCTATTGGGTCTATTAGTTCCATCATAACGCAATATTAAAATGTTATTCCCTCTATTTTGGTTTTATCGGCTTTTATAATCTCCGATTTACTACAAGTGTTCAGCATATGTTTTATGTCAGTATCAGATATTAGCATTTGATGAACGTCACCATTTAATAACTTTACTAATATTACAAATTTACATTCACTAGTTCTTATGTCATTATTATCACTCATAACGCAATACAAATTAAAAACGTAGCCAATACCATTAGAACTACTCCAACAATTGAGGCTTTTATTATTATATTTTCGGGTCTGTTATACATAATGGTTTCGGCTTGCTTGTAGTTCTATTTCTCTTAAGAATGCTTCATCGCCTGGTTCTGGTAAATACACATTCGCTTTCATGCTTGAATAATCCCTGAATATTGCAATTGATTTTGTCATTTCTGCCGTGTCTAAATCTGCACTGGATCTGATAAACGGTGTGCCTTTATTGTCATAGAAGTATATTTCCTTGCATACCCTTTTGTAAAGCTGTTTCGATTCCTCCAGAGTGTAGCCTAGTTCCATTCCAAACCAAGTCAGGAGAAGGTGCAAATAATTGTTTTGGTTCAACGACCGTTTTTGCTTCTTCTTCAACTCAATAATGCAAGGCTTTTCCAGTAGTTCCTTGAAACGACTTTGGGCCTTTTGGTTGTCGATTGGGTTGTTTAGATCGTAGAGCATTACAGGTTATCAAATTTTATTTCTGGTTCAATTTGCTTTGATATGACATTATCGCATATTTTTAAAGCCTGTTCGCACTGCTCAACATTAAACATTCCAATATGGGTTTCTTCGCTTGACAATTTCATTTCGATTGATAACCACACATAGGCTTTGCTTCTGTTGGAAATATCCTTTAGGTATTTTGGATAGATGCTATTAATCATTCCACCCTTCCAAATACTATTGAACACAAGTTTTATGCGCTTTCTCCATGTCCTTAACTCCTTATTTGCCAATGTCCCTAAAGGTTTGTCAGTTTCCTTGTGGACACCCACGTAAGAATCGCATTCCGGGAAGTTTGTGCAAATCCATGCGTTACCATAAGAACGACCGTAAATAATGGCTGTATCTCTTAAAGTAGCCTCAGACTGACAATATGGACACTTTATCATTTTGGTAGCCTTATAGCGATTGTATCAGCCGTAAATGAAACCATTGGAGGCACAGCTTCTTCTCCTCTGTTTGAATTTGCCATACCCTCGGTAAGTCCCTTTAACATCTTTTTTCTGTCCTTTAGCTGCTGTTCCAAACTTGCACAAGTCTCATCGTTTGAAAAGTCAAACATGGTGCGCCCATTTTTCCTTTCAAAGCGTACGCCCTTTATTACATTGTCCTCTTTGCTGTACTTTTCGGCCTCTTCCATAGCCCATTCTTTCATACCATCTTGAACCTTATTAATAAGTTCTTTCAAGGCATATAGATCAATGTATTTTTTTAGGATTTCTTCACCGCCCAACCCTTCAATCTGTTCCAGCATTTCAATAGAAATTTCCTCAATGTTTCCTTTAGAATAGTCTATTGAAATGTCCAGGGAAACCTTGTCCCCGAACATTTGATCTTTGAATTTATTTACTTCCATTTAGTTCTTCTTTTCTGCGCCTAACTGTTGCTTGAATTGTTATGTCTGCTTGAACATCCTTTTTTAGTCCATTCCAATACTCCTCTAATTCTGTTTCAGTTTGACAAGCGTTTATTTCATCTTCTAATTTTAGGAATTTCTCCTCATTTGCGCTCATTTCGGCAGATTCTTCGGCCGGAGTCGGTTCAAATCCAGACGCTTTAATTAGCCAACCAATTGTACCCCTGAACGCTTTAGCTATTGCCCGTGTTTGAGCCATTGAGCATATTGCATATTCGTCAAAGTATTTCTTGCTTTGTTCTTGATTAGAACACATTGCGAAGCCCTTACCTACAATTTCATCGGAACCCATTTTTACTAAACGAACCTCACACCAATACTTAATGTACTGCTTGTCCTCCATTCTGTGAACGTTCTCAATGATAGAAAGTATTCCCAATTGAGATCCAGCAAACTGCCATCCTTCGCAAAGAACATAGTCCTTACCTTTTATTTTTGTTGATAGCTCATTATCTTTAATGTGCTTTTTCAATTCTTGTGCAAATTCCAAAACCTGTCCAGGCTTTGAAAGGTCATAAGGTTGTATTTCTCTACTGCTCATTGTGTTTGTGTTTAAGTGAATAATTTATTTTAGCTGAACCTTTGGGCCTCTCGCTCTGTCATCCTTTGAATTCTCTCTTCCAATTCTTTGATTTTATCTAAGTTGTCCTGATTCAAATCAACTATAATTTCATCCCTAAATTCCTTGTAAATCTCTTGCCTTATGGTCTTGAAGTCCCATCTGTTTTGCTTATTTCTGTTGTTATAATTTCTAAACCCATTCATTATTGTATTGCGATAATTCAGCCATGAATCACTCTCTATCTCCGGCAATATATCACAATAAAAGTTTGCCATATATTCGTCCAGTAGGTCATCAATTGCCTTTTTTGCGCCTTCTTTGAACTTATCCATAAGCTCCTGTGCTTGCTTGTTCCCATCTTCACTGAGTTGTGGGTATAATGGGTATTCCTTTTCTTGTTCATTCATGGCTGTTATATTTAAGTGAGTAATTTTATTATTAACTTTTCCATTATGCTTTCAAGTCCCATCAAGAGAAAGAAGCCTATGGCGGTTATGGTTAGTTTGAGGGCTTTCATTTTACCAGAATATTTTCATAATTTTTTAGGTAATAGATACAGGCGTCCTTTTCGTTATCGCTCAGTTCCTTTTTTGGGTTTCTAAGTTCTATTCTATCAACTATACTTCCGTGCTTTGGGCCAAATCCATACTCACAGCTACACCCTTGGTAAAATGACTCATAGGTTTTATTGCCAAAGAAATTCGTTTTTAAAAACTTACATCCATTAGCAATATCAATTATTGCTTTTTCGGCAATACATGGATTATGAAATTGTGTAACATCCGATGTTTTCCCATAGGGATTTCCAGAAACAAATATTACTGATTCGGCTATTTGAATTTTATCAATATCTATTCCATTTTCAGCAACTTCCTCTATCCGTTCTAATTCGGATATTTTGTATTCAAGGTCTTCTTTGCTCTTGCCAAAGCTATCAACTAACTCTTTGAGTGCTTTTTGAAGATCATCCCTTTCCTTTACAATTTCGAATAATTTTTTCATGCTTTCTTTTTTTAATTGTTCAATTTGATTTTCAATTTTAGCCCTTTCTTTCGGGTCTACGGTTTTATACAACGCCACATTGAGGGCGTGTATGGCGGTTTGGGTTTTTAGGTTATACATTTGTTTTGATAAGTTAACGGTTAATTTGACCATATTTTAGGTGATACAAACATCCAGAAGAACTTAACAGTCCAATCAAACTCCCTTACTGTCTCCCAGCCGTCCTCGTGTAATTCCATTAGTAAATCATCCTTATCTTCTCGATATTTAAAATAAACCTCACAAGATTTTTCAGGATCATGCTCTAATGAAATATTTACCGTGCAATGCTCACAATCATTATCCCATTTATAATCATATTGTAAACCATAATCAGTAGCCTCTGAATCCAAAAACCCAACTAGTCGTTCTGTAAATTTCTTATTCATAATTTCTAATTTTCTAAATTTGATTCGATTTCCATTTTTACTTGTATGCCGTGCTGTATCATGCCAACCTTGCCATTGTCGCAGTCCTTGCACCCACTTTCGCACCACATGCAATCTGCGGTATCTTCATCGGGCTGGATTGGATCGTCTGGATGGGTCATTGCTTTGAGGGCTTTCATGGCTTATTCGGAGAATTCTTCTACCCAATATTCGGCTTCCCCACCCCTGTTTGGTTTTTGAAATGCCTTTGTATCGGCTTTAGAGAATCCATATTTTTCCAATTGTTTATGTGTAGGCTTTTCCCAATATAATTTTTCAAAGGCCCGGTCTGGCTGATTATATTCGTTGTCTATATAAAATAATATCCATACCTTTTTCATGCTTTCTTTTTTACTTGTTCAATTTGATTTTAAGATTCTTGTGGTATCAACTCTTTGATGTCGGTCATTTTTTTTTCGTAAATATTCCCTTTGATTTCGCTTCCTTCGCATGTATCCCGCAACAATTCACCTTCTTGCCAAAAAGCACCATCTTCAAAATAAACAGGATATGCAGGTTCTCCAAAATGATCTCCTCCGAAAATTTCCGTTCCGTTCTCATCTTTGCATCCGGTGTATTGGTCGTCAAATTTTCTTTCCGTTCCGCTTATTTGGTGAGGTGAAGAAAAAGTATGCTCATGATGCTCGCCTAAATGATTCAAACGCCCCCAATAAGAAAATTGATCAAAAGTTCCATCAGGATTAAAGTGTGCTGACCTAAATTTAATTTCTCTCATGATTCTAAATTTGATTCGATTTCCCAAATTACTTTTTTCATATCAGTTCGGGTGTTAGTTCAATTTCCTTTTTGATTTCGATTGCCTTTTTATAGCTCTCAATCATAGTTATTTTTGAAAAAAAGTTATCTCCAATTCATCTTCTACTCCTATATCCATTATAGGATCACTTCTATCGTTCCAAATAAACTTTGTTTTGATTGATTTATTTGTAAGAAAAATGCAACTTTTCTTAGCCAGTCTCCGTGCTTGAGTCATTGATAATTCTATTCCGTATCTATCCTTAAGTCTTCGCACCAACCAATAAATATTTCCTGATAATTCCTCTCCGTATAGCGTTTTTCTTTCTTCCCCATCTATCGCAGATGCTGTTAATTGGTATCTTAATCTAGTCGTGTTCATGGCTTTGGGGTTTTAGATTTGTAATTCTCCCACAATCGTTTTTCATTGTCTACATACTGACTATCAATGATTAACTTTTGCGCTTTTAACAAGTTGTCGATATACTCACATTCGTAAGCTGAATCTTGAGGTCTTGAGCATATCCCTCTTGCTTCCGGTTCTGTATACTTTTCTGCTTGCTTGATGTCGCAGGTATATCCTTTTGAATCTTTTGCCCACCACATTAATGCGTTACCTAAGTACCCTTCATTTCTGATATAATATTTTTTCATGGCTTTTATTTAATAGTTACTAATCCGTTTTCGTAAGCATACCGAACAACCTCGGCTGTGTTTTTGAGTCCAAGTTTGCCCATTAGATTGGCCCTGTGGGTTTCTATGGTTCGTATGCTGGATTTTAATATTTCTCCAATTTCTCTGCTATTTTTTCCTTGGGCCACAAGCATTATTACTTCCCTTTCCCTTTTTGTAACCTTGCTTTTAAGCCGGGCAATCTCAGCACGCAGCTCTTTATTTTCTTTTCTTAATTCTATTAATTTGCTCATTACGTGTTTGGGTTTAGTTAAATGTACAATGTAAAGTAACTACATTATGATACTTAATGCAAATATTCTGACAATTATTTTTATATTTGCTATCAAAATACCGCATTATACGTATGTACAGTCTAAATTCCGCAAGTCTAATTAAACCCTTAAACAGAAAAAACCCATGATGTAGGGATTGCCGTCCCTTTGACATCATGGGTTAATTCATAATCGAATGACAAACATAAACTATTCAAACGAGAAAGTGAATCCTTTTAGTGGAGTCTTTTTCTGCAAAAATTCAATTGAGAAGAAAAAAATAGCCTATCTCATTGATAAAACCATAGGCAAAAGGGTGAAGCAAGCCAAGTACTCCTACTCGGATATTCTACTGAGTTGGACTTACTCGAATCTCTGCGGAGCTGAAAGATTAGAAGATGTTAATTTGAAAATGAGGAACTACTTTAATTTTCCTTCACCTGATAGGATTGCCGGAGTTTTCAAGACCTTAACCCAACCGGACAAAACCCTTGTTCACAACGTAGACCATCAGTTTAACATTAATCTGCCTTTAAACGGGTTAATGCTTGACATAGCCAACAAACTAAAGGTGATAAAAGGAACTACTTTGGATTACGACAATACGATAATTGAGAACCGGAAAAAGGATTCAAAAACAACCTACCAATTAACCAAGGGCTATCAACCCGGAGTGTGTTTTATAGACAAGATCCCGGTTTACATCGAAGGAAGAGGCGGCAACAGTCCGGCCAGTTACAAAATAGATCATACAGTACTCAGAAGTCTCTATTTACTGGATAAAAAGAACATCAAGATAAAGAGATTCAGAAGCGATGCAGCGGCCTACAATCAAAACCTAATCAGTGAACTTGACAAACGAGACATAGAATTCTTCATCCGTGCACCCAATGCAGCACCATTAATGAAGAAAGTCAAACTTAAAACCAAGTGGAGGCTAACAAAGGTCAATAAGGAAGTGGTGGAGGTTTCGAACTCTAGTGTTCAAATAGATAAAATCCATCACAGAATAGTGATGTGCAAAAAGCTGTACGGGGCCGAATTAAAATGCTTTAGCATAATAACAAACAACATTTCCATGACCGAGGAAGAGGTAATAAGATTCTACAACAAACGTGGAGCCATCGAAAAGAACTTCGACATGCTTAAAAATGATTTCAATTGGAAACGATTACCCTTCTCCAAGTTATCAGAAAACACCGTGTTTATGATCGTAAGCGCAATAGGTTCGATTATCTTTCAGTACTTGATAAAATCCTACGCCCGAAAGGTAAAGTTTGTTAAACGCAAATTTAGGCTCAAGAATTTCATCTACCATTTCATAGTAGTTTCTGGAATAATGGAAGGTGATACATTGACCTTGTTTACGGATAGGGTATATCTGGAATAATTAGTAACTTAGCTGTGAACTTAAATTTGATAATTCCGTATACGAATCAAATGGAAACAGCCACAAAACCCTGCAGAACACTTTCGGAAGTACTTGAAGGAAACTCATTGCTTGCTCAAAAAATAAAACTCGCAATGGCAAAAATGAAAGAACGCAACGATAAAGAAATTGAAGCAATATGCGGTTTAGTGGAAGAAGCCAGACGATTAGCGGATGAATTCAATGAACGACACAAAGAACAAGTATTTAAAATTCAATTTACTTGTCGTTCAGAAATTGTGTGAGCTTCTCAATTACTAACTTATCAAGTCCACCACATTCACATTCTATTGGAAGATCACAACATATACCTTCCTTACCGATAGATTTCATTTTTAAATCACAGGATGCCCCGCAATTTTCACATTTTAAATCTTCAATTAATTCATGAAGCTCCCTTAAAGTGAAACCATCTTCTATTAGCGAAACTACTTTTTTCTGTGAATCCATCCGGCAATATAGGCATCTTGGAATAACTACTTAATTTCTGGTATTTTTTTCTATGCCAATAAGAACATCAATTGCTCCACTGAAAGCAAATATCATTAATCCAGAAATAGCACCGCTTAAGCCTTGCAATATCTTTATATCTGAGTCTGTATTAGTAATCAAATATAATACACTAATTCCTGATACAATTATACCTATCAGGCAAAGCGCAGATGTAACTATAGCCAATATGGGGTATTTTACCTTGTCGCCTTGAGATTCTTTTTCTTCCATCCGTTTATTATTTATGAATATAAAATCGCCTTTAATTATTAAATAGCTGATTAAATCTGTGTTCTTTCATTCTAAGAAATGCTATAAAATCCAGAAGTGATAACATCAGAGGAATAAATGTCCAAGAAAACAATAGGTATATTAATCCTAGTCCTATTTCTCTTAAATAAAATCTATGAATACCAAATCCACCAAGCAAAAGAGCCAGCCAAGCAGCGGTAATTTTCGATTTTATTGATTTCTGCGGAACGCCACATTTGGGACATATAGCGGCTTTGGCTTTGATTGTTTGCCCGCACGATTGACAGGGCTTTTCGTCCAATTGTAACTTTTTCATGGTTCATGATTTTTAATATACCACAAGCCCCTAATAGTACGGTTTAGACAATAAAAGCGTGGAACTTTAGTTTATCTATCTTAGAGGTACTGGAAAACCCGGTCGACAAGACAAACTAAGCCCACGCTTTACGTGAGCATTAGTATTTGATTCTTTGTCGACCTTTTTAAACTTCCAGTTTTCTAAGGCAAGAACATCACTAACGCTTATATATGATTATTACATTTTCACATACTGATTCTGTTTATTTCGATCATAAATGTAACAAAATTGTTTTAATTTGCACCCATCCTTATAGAGTTGATTAACTGGAAATAAAACATCCAAACAAAAAACTACTTATTAAAATAGTAATTTAAGAATAGGGAAAAAGGGACATCGGACGCTGATTTCTCAGGTTGAAATATTGTCAAAAGAAGGGTATTTGGTACGGTTAAAATATTAGTTTTGCATGGTAATAATCAAAGCCTAATGATATTCTACGTATACAAATGTCTAAAATGCAAGCGTACTACGATCATTGATTCGTTGGAGATGGGAAAGATTGACGAAAGCCCTGATCCTAGACCAGCTTGCGGACATTGTGGGAGCAAAGATTTAAGTTATTAGTTTTAGCGTAGCATGTCAATACAAGAAGCAGATTTGGTTTTGTCTAAATAAATACCTATATTATATCTCATTTTGATTATAAATATGAAATGTTATATTTGCAAGGAAACTATTTTTATTCATCATACACCATGATATTATGGATTTAAAGTTAACAATCACAATAGTTGAGATACAAGGAGTTTGCTTTACTGGATGGGTAGACCAAATTAAAGGGATTATAGCGCAAGGCAATTCCAATGAAGAGGTAATAAAAGAGCTGCGTAAATTATTGAGAATAAAATTAGAGCTCAGTCTTGGAATTGAAAAGACTAATAAAGTAGTTGCGAAAACGTATACTCCCCGTCCTGAATTTTGGTCAGATATACCTACTGATCTTTTTGAGAAAAACATGATAAAGGATTCTATAAGCGTTAGTGTTGCATAATTATGGTATTACCTCACTTTAAGCCGGACGATTTTTTTAATTTTCTTGGGGATAATCAATGGATTCTTGGTACATCTGAATACAAGAATCAGGGTGTATTAATTTTCAATAGGGGAAGCGAAGAACTATTAGTTCCTATCAAAAACACATACTGGTTCTTATATGTTGTAAGAATATGCGAGGACTTTGAAATGACCCCACCAAAAGACTTTACCAAGGTGCATATGCAGTTAAAAAAAATGCAGCAAATTGCGAGGAAAAGAACTCAAAATTAGATTAATCAGAATTAATCAGCAACACCTTAACAAGTGCATTTTCCACTCCCTGAACATTTGAGTTCTTTTCGGCAATTGGTTTAATATAGATCTCCGTAAATTCCTTTGCGGTATCAGTAAGGTCAACCTTCCTAGTCCTAACCATAATCAAGACCTTTTTTAGTGCGTTCACTATCACAATCAACTCAGTGCCCCGCTTTACGATCTCTTGAACATAAGTTAAAGTGAACTTTTTGGCGAACTGCCAGCATCTTGCCTCCAGTTCAACTGATTGTTTTTGTGTTTCCATGCACAATGATACACCGGAATAATTGATTGCTATTTACAGTTCTTGTTCGCCTGTAACAGACTTGCGGATTTTAGACTAAAAAACCCCGCTGACTTAACAGCGAGGCTTTAGAAGCTAGTTCATAGCTTATTACAATAATGCTTCTTACTGATCTGTTATAAACAAGCACTAACTGAGTCCATCAATAACAAAGCATTAAATTGTGCTAAATCATCATCTTTGTAGTTTATAAACCGCAAAGCCTCTTTTAACTTCAATGTTTTCCCTTTGTTAAGCCACTTGTAAGCAACTTCTAAATATTCCTTATCTCTATATGCTTTTTCGTTCATTTCGCTTAAAAGAATCTTTGCTATGTAGTAGTGGTCATTTACTTCATCTCTTTCAATAACATACTTTTTTAATGCTATGCTAAATTCTTGGCTTAATTTAAAGTATTTTTTATATTCCATAATTTCGTTTTTAAATCCGTGCCAGTGTATAACACGGTATATATTTTATTTCGTTCCTCAACAAATCATATACAAACCGTTGGGTGTTCTTTGGATTTAGCCATTGTGTATTTCCAGTTTTCAATATCAGCATGGGAAACCTCGGACATCCGCTGATCCATGTTTTGACTATTATTAACCGGAGCATCAATGATTGCGCTTCGCCTTTCTTCTGATAGGAGGTAGTTACCAAATGCAACTAAATCTCTCCTGTTGTAATATGTTACCATAACTTTTTCGTTTTCAAGTTTGTGTAAAATAATTTAATTGGTGTAAAGATACGAAAAAGCCCTGAACAGAATTACCAAAACTTTTTAAACTTAGGAAGTTTAGGTGAAAATATTTTCCACGCCCCGCCCAATAACATCAAGGAGAACGTGATACCAAACCACCAATCTTTAAAGTGATCCCATGAAGTCTTTTCCCTTGGTACTTCGACATATGTGGTTATGGTGGTTTCGGGTATCTCAATCGGTATATCTGGACAGTCGACCTCTACGTAAACCGTTTTGCCTGAACTATCTTTCCAGAACTTAACCGTAGCTATAAGGCTATCAGAACCCGAAACCATTGCATTTAGCGTCAACGTATCAAGATAGGGAATATAAATCAGGGTATCTAGGTAAAAGCTATCTCGGATCGACACACCTGGAATAATTGAATCCTTAGTAACGGTTACGGTGTCGCTTTCGAGGTTGCATATTTTAGGAAAGATCCTACTGCAACACCCGGAACTTAATACAATTGGGATTAATAGTACTAAAAGATATTTCAACCTTTTGCTTCCTTCGCTGCTTCTTTGCCATGGTCAGCAATACCTTGACTCATGATATAGGCAGCAACCAGCGCAACCACTTCAGTTACCATGTCCTCACTGATGCCCCAGCCTAACTTTGAAAATCCGAGCATTAGCAATCCAATTAAAAATGCAAAGAATTTTTTTGATCCTAAAAGTGATTTTAATAATTTCATGATTCAAGTATTTAGTTAAACTCTATTAAGCCAGCCCAAAAAGAATTCCTCCTGAACTGGGTTATTTTTTGCAATATGGTGATATATTTCGAATTGCAAGCCATTTAGGGTTTTTAAAATCCCGTAAGGACTTCTATGATTATTCACAACCCTGAGTGTAATTTTCCCAATTCTCCCATCTACAATTAAATCTCTGTAGTCCCTTTGGTTTCTATTCAAGAGATTCAAGGCGTTTTGTAGATGCTTTGCGGCAACCCTTAATCCTTGGTTTACTCCGGTATCGAAAATCTCATTGGCAATACTTTGATCCTTTAATTCTCCTAATCTGTTGCTCCACCAAAACTCTGCTTGGTAGAACCGCTTTACAAACTCTTGCAAACCCTCATCGGAATCCAAGTAACTTTCAAATCCAGCCGGATAATCTATTTTATACTCGTCTATGAGTTTCCAGCCAAACCAATTAGGCCAGTTCTTTCTACTGATACCTCCGTATGTTTCGCCTCCGGTGTCATGCTTATGATTTGCGTAGCCTTGTTCTTCGGCTCTTGTCAATCCATACGCAACCGAAAAGGATGCTTTTTTACTCCACCAACTCATAAGGTGTCGTTATTAATAAATTCAATCAATATATCAATCTTGGTTGTCATGCTGTCAATTTTGCAAGTCTGCTGATATAAGCACCTTGTGCTATTATTTTGGTAATAAGAGCTGTCCTTACTGGGATAGTATTGACTAATTCCTGTTACGATCAAAATACTTATCAAGAGTTTCACCTAGTTTGTTTAGTGATTGTTCAAGTTTTCCGATTGCCTCCGTATTGTGCTTTAGCTCATTTACGATAACATCCGGTTTAGTAGCTTCTATTTTTTCAATTCGCTCAATAATTCTAACATCCGCCTCTTTTAAGCCATCTACATCGCCCCACGACAAGCCAATATTAAAAACAACTACTAGTATTGCTATAATACCAGATGCCATGCCTATTGTATCTTTTTTGGTTGTCATTCCTTCGTAACTTTATTCCAGTAAATGTTATTTAGATCAGGCAATATAAATAGTGTACGTAATGAGTCGGGCTTAAGTTCAGCCTGATCGGATGGAACTGTGAACACCCTAACAGTTCCGTTTGACCGCCAACCATTATCTAAGAGATCGTTGTTTGGGATTAATTTATTTCCTGAACTATCGCACGTTACAAATTGAGCCTCATACCTGTACGTGCTGTCGTTTACCTTGATAAGCGGGTAGCCGATTTGCTTTATATAGTTAGGGCCGGGGGATGTCAACCCACCGCCAAATGTAACAGTGGTATCAATTTTGAAGTCCTGACTAAATCCAATTGTAGAAAGTCCGATAAGAATAATAAATAGATATTTTTTCATAATTAATTAATTGAGCGTGAGATTTCAAAGTAGGAATTTCCGTTGTATTTTAGAACAATTATATCGTTAGCTGTGCTGGTAAAAGAAGCACTCAGGTTTATTGTGTTCACTGTCCCGGTATTGTCATCTGTTATGGTCACAAGGGCATCATTAAAGAGCAATGTAACGAACATTGCCTCTCCTGTTATTCCTCCGGTCAGGGTTGCTATCGTGTTAGCACCACCATCGCCCGTAATAGTCATTGATTCGCTTGTAATAACAAACGTAGTAACTGCTGCGCCTAAAGTCACAGAATCTTCGTCATAAACCGAAAGGCCATGCGTAAACACTACGTTATCATTTCTGATTTCGAATATCTCACTATCCACGTTATCCTGTATTACAAACGCAAAATTACCACTAGTAGCATCTTTGGCATTAATATCAAGCATTGCTGCAGGGGAGGTTTCATTTATCCCCAATGCGTTAATATTATCAAAAAAGTTGTCAGCTAAATCTACCCTGTTGTCTAATCTGAATCTTTCCAAGTCAGCGTTATTCGCTCCATTTTTACTAAAGTACCGATACCCAAAAGCTGTATTTGATGAAACACCAACTCTGAATTCATAAGCACCGTGAGTAGTTTGTATTAACAAGTCGTTCAGTGGGGAAGAATTTGGAAATATATGGAGTCCAAAAGAGTTTTGATTTATAAACCTGATTTTTCGAAGTGTATCGGTCTTTATTCTGAATTCAAAATCCCCACTACCATCATAGCCTATTCCTATCGGGCCTCCGGTTGTTCCAGAAGCGAAGCGAACAAACGCTGCAGTGTTTCCGGATCCTATAATTAATGTTGGGAAGTCCAAAGAGCTAGACAAAAAGCTTGTTTTAAATTCAAATATTCCAGTGTTACCCCATCTTGCAAAGGCCGAAAAATTAGAGTTAGAAACATCTAGAGAAAGCTGTGCCGAGCTTGTATTAATCCCCTTAACAGTGAACAGACTATTTGCGGATGGCCCTGTAGTATTAATTGCAACGCTTGTTCCATCATCGAAGATTTGAGAGTCAATGTAATCAGCTCCATCAGAAACCGGAACAATATTAATAGTAGTAATAGACGCACCGCCTCCGGCAAGCACAGCAAATCCACCGCCTGTTAAAAAGATGGTATCATTTGAAATACTTATAAACTGTCTGCCTGTTGGAATCCAATTAGAGCCATCAAATATTTCCAATTGGTTTAGTGAGTCTGTGTTTTCTATTATTAATCCGGTATCAGGGGAACCGATCGCGTCCCGTTCTGTTGTGTTCATTTCAGGAGGCCGGAAACCCTTGGTAGTGGAGTTCATTGTCAACAAAGCAGAAGCCTCAATTGCACCACCTATTGACATTGGTAACTCAACTTTTAGAGTATCTTTAACATCAATCCTTGAATCGGTTAAACCTTTCAGACTGTCTACAACAACAGTCCTAGCAGTGTGTTGCGATTGACCGAAACTCAGTAAAGGGAAAAGGAATAAGATTAAATATTTTCTCATGCTTTGAATTTCAACAGCTGTATGATACCCGACATGCTAGGTGTAGCACCTGCTAACCTTTTACCTTGCAATTGAACAATAGATTTTTCAGGTAGTCCATTAACAGCCCGTAAGTTTGTATTGATTGAATTTTCGAATACACTTAATAACTTTCTTCTAAAGAATAGTGAATCTTCTCCGATTCTGAATTTAACAAATGTATCGGCTTCTGTTCCTTTGCTTACTGCAAAAGCAGGAGCAAGGCCCACAATACCAAATCCCTTGGGTACTGTATAAATTGCTCCATCTTGCGTATTGTCACCAGGGCGTACAATAGAAGCTACTACGGCTCCAATTTTAACGCTTATCTTACCAGTGTTTACGCCATTAGCACCAGCAGTCAAAATGTCAATATCGTTAATAGCAATATACTCATTTACTAATGAAACGGGCGTTGTTCCGTCTAGTGTAGCAACTTCTGTAGCTTCGGTGTAATCTGAAAGACATCCTGTTACTCTCGCGGTTATAGCACCCGCACCACCTGTTTTATCATCTGTATCATCACTTGATTCGATAGTACTTGCCGCTGCTACAATGGGTGGGACATAATTTGTTTGCTCATCCCATACTGTTACTTCATCCGTAGCTAAATTTGAATTGTTGCCCAATAGGTTAATTACGGAATGATCGGGATATGTTTTTTTGAGAACTTCCAACCAAAATTCATTTGGCGTTCCTTCTTGTGAAAGTAAGTTTGGCATGTTAGTTAATTTTGATTACAAAATATATTATTGTTCCGTTTGTTAGTCCGGTTATCTTAAAGCCAGTTGTTTGCAAGTCGTTTATGTTTTCAAATCCAATACCATCAGTATCCTCGATTATTACCTTGTAGGTATCAAAAGCCAACGGAGTGTTAAATGTCACTTGCGTTTCAGATGTAGAAATAGCAACAGAATCACTCCTATAAACATTCCCCACTATACTCAGTGCATCACTCGACTTGTTAACTAGGCTATCAATGATATTCCGCAACATGGAATTCATTATGTCACCCGTAATGGCATTGGTTCCGTTAGCCGCTATATTAGCATCAAGTTGCGAAATCAGTTCTGCTGTGGTTTTCTGAGCCATTTAATTAGTAATAGTCATTTGAGTAATCATCTGAAAAGTCCCCAGCGTTTAATGGCGGAACCGATTGTCCTTGCGCATTGTTATACGTAATATTTTTTAAAACTACAAAATCCTTGACATTTTCATCACCGCGATTAATTGTGTTGATAGTTAAATCCTGTCCGCTGGTCAGCTTTGAATTCACGTTTAACGAGTTATCGTTTAACAACGTAAACAATTCCTCAAGCGTTCCGAAGGCTTGAATCGTTGCGTCTAATACACTTTGATCGTCTTGAACTATCATCTTATTGCGTCAACCGCTATAATTAAATCATCTGTAATTTCAATGGATCTTACCCGGAATCCATCAGATTTTAAATTCCTCCTTATTATTTGCCGTATGCTTTGTTTGTTTGCTGGCCCATTCTTAAAATCCTGTATACCCACACCCAATGTTGGAAACTGATAAAACTGCCCCGGCTTGGCTTGTACAATGATTTGTATATCCTGCGAGTCGGCTTCTTCTATTAAAAGATCGCCATCCTTTATCACTATATCATCTGTCAGTATAATATCCATCAGTGAGTTACTTTTTCGTCTTCTAAATCTGAAACTTTCGTAGCAGTTAAACTACCGACCACCGTTGTTGTTGTTGGTGCAATAATCCCAGGCGTAGGCGTTGCCGCTACGGTTGCCGTAGTAATGTGACTATGGGCGTTAAACGCTGTTATCAGTTCATTCACCTTGCTTTCTAAATTATTCAACTTATCCACATTATCACTTATGTTTATCAATCCTCCGTTACCTCCTCCATTGAATTGCACTAAATCCGTGTCAATTAATATCTTGTCAATCTCTTCGCACAAAGACACAAAGCCTGTTTTTGTATCAAAAAAAGTAACAACTATAAAGCTACCTTCTTTGGGGATTTGAACAAGCCCAAGACTAGAGCCTATTGCGCTTTGCAATCTTATGCCTACCCGATTGGACTTGTCTTCAATTGGCTCAAAATCACAAGTACGATCTTCCTCATTAACATTAACCGCTTTGCCGATTTCAGAATAGAAACTTTCCGGAGCAATAAAATGATCGTGAAAAGCTCGTAATAATTCAGGTGCTTCCATTTCCTACTTTATTTTGAAGTTCAATGACTTGTCTGCCCCCATCAATTCCGAAATCAGTATTCACCTTTTTTATCAAATAACGACCATCTTTCTCAGGGAATTTAGGGTCATCCAAATCTATTTTATCAGAATGATTAACAAGCGGTTCTAAAAAAGTAACAAAAGATCCCTTAACTCCTGTATAAATATAATCATCAATATTTTCCCGGATAAATGTTTCTAATTCAGATTTTGTAAGGTCAGGGTCGTTTATTTCTTTTACTATTGCCCCTGTCTGTGGCGATTCGCTTATCACAACCTCGCCCTTCACTTTAAATCCAAAAAGGGTTATTATCGTATTATCCTTTTGTTTGGATGTGCCTTTTATTACCAACTTTCTATCGTCATCTCTTTGGAATATCAACCTACTGTCGATAATATTTCTTTGAAATCCCATTTTAATGGCGGGCTTTTCGAGGGATTTTATGGAATTTAAAAACCTAACCTGAAGTATATCATTTTCAAAATATGTTTTATATCCAAGTGTGCTTTTTAGAACCGAAAACACATCCACGGCACTTAAAAATGAATTGTTATCAATTTGAAAAGTTCCTATGCCAGCATTCGGATCATCAAACTCTATCGTTATATCCTGAGAAGCCGTTGCGTAATCAATCACCTCCTTGATAGTCGTGTCTACAAAGACCCTGGAAGCCAAGTTTTCTTGCTTAAGCAAAAACATCCGATCTTCACATCTTATCACCAATGGACTGTCGGGAATTACCTCAGAAATAAAACCTTTGAATCTTGTTTTTAATGTGGGGAAATAACCCAAGCTAATCTCAACCCTATCGCCTCTTTTGAATAAGTTATTTGCTCCCGCTATTACATCTTTGTTATCTTTTCTGAATTTATTCGGAAGCGTTATTGTGGCGGTATCGGTAAATATATCCCATCCGCTTTGAATTGAAACATTGGTCACGTAATTGAACCTAAAGTTCCCTATCAATATTTCAGATTGCAAAGTTTTCATAATGTGGATAGCTCTTCTAAATCAATTGGAACATCTGATAGCATGGTAATCTGAAACGGTTGCATATCTCTTGATCCTTCCCTTTGTGGAATATTGTAACTTGTTATTACAAAGCTGTCCAGTTCAAACAAGCCAAGAAAATCACTGGTTATGGTAATGGGAACCGTAGCTTTACAGATATTAATCAATTCTGCTACATCTGCTTGTGGAAAAAAATTGCCAATGTCTACAACTTTTCCATCTCTATTTTCCCCGTTTATTATCCCTGTTAAGGTCACAATAAAATCTCCATCACTAATAAACTCCTTTATGGTTCCGTTTCTGCCTTGAATAGCCGTTGTTACGATATTTCTTGTTTGAGTCACCTCTATCAAAACGGTAGGAATTAAAAAGCTTCCTTCTCCGCCACCGCCACCTTCTCCTATGTCTCCTTCTCCACCTCCCGGCCCGGCTGCGCCTCCGGCATAAGGAATCAACTTTCCGGTTCCTAGTTCTGGATATTTCCCTCCCTGTATTCTGATTGGATCAAAAATAGGAGTACCCAAGTAGCTATCTAAATCTGATTCTTCTTGTTCGCTTTGTTGAAGTGAAAATATTATAGACTTAGCAGTTTGTATTCCAAGCCCTTTCAGATTGAAATTATGGCCAGCATTCTGTACTATTCCCTCGCCTATATTAAATATTTCAAAAGCCACTATCTTGTGTTTAATTGCAAATCATTCAACGCCCCTGTCAATGCTTCAGTGAGCATTTCTTTTACTTGAGTTACTCCTTCTTTTAATCCCGTTTCTGTATTGAAAATAACATTTTCTATTTGCTTTTCAATGTTAATGTTAAAAACTTTCGGTGCAGCAGAGGTTATTCTTGTAACTCCGGCAAGTTGTGTTTGTTGTTCATCTGCAAATTTATCAAGCAAATCTGCGCCTGCTACGTTTATGCCCCTTCCTTTTGCTAATTGGGTTACTATTGCAATTTTTCGGGTTAATTCTTCTGATTCCTTTCTTGCGTCTGTGAATTTCTCTTGCGCTAAGAATAATTTAGTAAATAGCGCAATCTCATCTTTAACACCCTTAACCTTGCCCTCCTGTTGATTTGCCGCTTGTATTTGCTCAAGAGCTAGTTGCTTTTCAGCATTGGCAAGAGATAGAGTGGATTCTAATCTTTTCTTTAATCTTACAATTGCAGTATCATCTAATCTTTTCCGCTGTTTAAATAGGAAAGTCGTTTGCTGAATTTCCGTGTCTAGCGTTTTAATCTTTTCCCGTTGTTTGGAGAATTCCTTTTGCGCTTCGGTTGCACCAAAAATAGCTTTCTCCAGACCAGTAAACTGTATAATTAACTCGGTCAATGCTAATAGCAACAAACCGATTCCTGTACGCGCTAATGCTAGTTTAAAGCCCCTCAAAAGTCTTATTGATCGGATAAGATTGCTATTCATAAATATAGTTGAGGTTGCAAATACCCTATTGGCTATTGCCGCGCCTCTAACCACAACATTGACTGACAATTGTAGTATTTTATAAGTGATTAGTAACTTGATAAATTTGCCGGTTAGCTTAATTATCTCCACTACCGTATCAATGTTCTTTCTCAAAAAGGCAGTCCAATCCTGAATAGCAATTACGACCCGATTAATAGTAGGTTGAAGTTTCTTGAATATGTCGTTTTCTAATAGAGAAATAACATCCCGTAAGTTGGATATTTGACCGCCTGTTGAAGCGGTTTGTTTTTGCATCAAGTCAAAGAACTTACCGCCTTCGCCTGACATATTTTTAAACGCTTGCTCAACAATAGGAAACCCTACTTTCCCGGCAGAAACAAGCTTTGTAACTTCCGATGTACTTTTGCCCATTACCTTTGCAAGTTCTGCTAACAAAGGAACTCCGGCAATAGCGAAATCTCGTAATTCCCGGCCTGTAAGCTTGGACTGCGTTTTGACTTGTCCGAAGTTTAATATAAGTCGTTCAATTGGAATACTCAGGCCCGCTGCAACATCTCCCAAACTTTTAAGAGTCGGTATTATTTTTTCCTGTGCTATTCCAAACGCCAGTAAACTTTTAGCCCCGGCTGATACGTCTTTTAATTCGAAAGGTGTCTCAATAGCGAACTTGGTTAAGTCCTTCACTAACTTTGTCGCTCTCTCTGCGCTCCCAAGCATAGTTTCAAAAGAGATTTGAAGTTGCTCGAAATTGGATCCTACCTTTATTATATCACCGATTACTCTCTGTGCGGCAAATCCTGCGAATAATACACCTATGGTTGAACGTAAGCTATTAAGTTGCTGATCCAGGGCTTTGGTTTTATTCTGGATCCTACCTATCTTATTAGAGAATTTATCCCTTAATCCTATAATATACTCTACGTTACGTGCTGCCATTATTCAAGTTTTAAAGGTAGCTGTGCCATGGGTATTAATCCCATTTTAGCAATCCATTCCAATTCACCCACTAATCGACAATGCTCATCCATTGAGATTTGATACGGGTCTATATGATAAAAAAAACGGATTAACGCTTTATAGTGCGCAAATCCGACAACATCTGATTCAAGAAGAGAATACTTTGCTAATTTTTTTTTACATCAACGTTGAATGGTATCAAATATTCTTCACCTATTTTCATGCAAAGAGCAAACATCATTTGCCCATCTTCTTTTATTTCTTTGTCACACTCGGCCATACAAACATTATATAACGTCTCTCCTCCCCCTGCTAAGTCCATGCTTCCCGAAGTAGTTGTAAGTGCTGTAAATGCCAAAGAAATCTGCTTGAAATCAGGCTTATTTAAAACGCATTTTTTGCCTTCTACTGTAAATGTTACTGTTTTCTTAGCCATTATGGTCTATATATAACTTCTGAAATAACTAAATTGAATGTTCGCCTAATATCGGTATCTCCCACACTTGTCTCTACGCCATCATCTATGAATTCAGCATTCTTTAAAACGTGAACTTGAATAGATTGTGGATTCCCGAACGTAACGATAATATCAGAAGCCGGGAGCTTTAAAAGCGAACCATCCGGTGCGGCATCCCTTATAGCCTCAACATCATTCATTGAGATTTCCAGAGAAGCACTTGCATCAATCCCCGCACGACCTCTTGAAACAGGCCTATTGCCTGCTGCCATGTTATTAACCTTTTCCTGCTCTTCTGCGTAAGTAATCGAACTCACACCAGCTAAAGGCACACCAAGATAAGCTATAACTATCTGTGTGTAATCAAATGCGGTTCCGTTAACAAGTGTTACTGCCATATCGTTTAAGTTAAGCTCACTACGAAGCCAATGTTTATTTCAATTTCTCTTGCTACGCCAACTGGTATTAGTTTCACACCTATTACGATTTTAGAAGTAGCCAATACGTTTTGATCTGGATCAATTGTCACGCCTTTGTCTTTGCTGCCTGGGCTTAACTCTAAGTCTACTACCATTTGATTAATAGCTCGTTGCGCATCATTTTTAAAGACTGCAATTGTATCTTCAGTTAGCTTTCCATCCGCATCAACGAATAAAGGCCCATTTAAATTAGGAAGCTCATTAATTCGGATAGTCCTGACTGCCTTGTCTATTGTTCTGACATTTTCAATTGTGGCAAAGTCATTAGCCGCTGTAATGGCTGTTTTGCTGTCGTTAAAGAACGTACCTGATATTCCTGTTTCCTTGATTAAGAAAATATAGTGTTGATCGTCTAAAGTGTCTTTTAAATTCACTGCAACATCTTTCCATAAATCCCCGGTTGCAAAAGCGACTTCATCTAATCCAGTTTCTGTTACTAGTGGGAATTTAGCAATGAACGCAATACTGTCACTTACAAGAGCGAAACTAACCGCACCTAAAGCAACACCCATAGTTCCGATGGAAAAGCCGTTTATTGCTTGTAAATTCTCTCTCAAGAAAGTCCATTTGGTTGTGTCCCATGGTGAATTTCCAACCGTGTTAATTTTAGCGATATATGCAGCACCCTGAAAAGTGACCTTTTCCCCGGCTAAATAATTTTTATCATTGTCGTAGGCTGGTTGGTGGAAATCTCCTTCCTCTCCAATCAACATACTTGTTCTTTCGTTTGAAAGCGTTGTAAGATCTGCTAAAGTCGATAAGGTTGCGCTGCTTAAATCAGAGTGCAATAATGCACTCATTGGCTTGTCCTGACCCTCCAAGGTATCTAATTTTCCCTGCATAACGGTAAGCTGAGAAGAAGCAAATACTTCATGAGTCAACAAAATACCCAATTGTCGTATTTCGCCATCTGCAAAGTTCTGAATTGTCTCAATCTCTGCTCCATCGAAACTATTTTGTGCAAAAATGCCTACAAAAGTAACTCCTTTGGGTTGTAGTCTGAAGTACTCAGAAATATGATAATGTATAATCGCAAAATAGGATCCTACACCTCCGGTAAATTGTGTTGGTGTTCCAGTTCCTGATGCGGAATCAGTAGCAAATGTAATATGTGAACCTCCGTTATTAAATATACCTAACTTATCAGGCTGAGTCAAAGTAACGGTTGTGCTTGCTGTATCTACGGCTGACCATCCATGTTTTAAACCTGTTGAGGTTCCTGCATTGATTGCTGCCACAAGTCCGGCAACCTGATCGGCTATTGTTGTAGCTGTTGCCGTGAAAGTGCCAAGAAACGCCCCATCAATCAAGATAGAAGATGTTTCACCAATTATCCATGTACCAGCAATAAGAACTACTCCTCCGGTTCCTTTTGTTTCATCAGCGTGATCGTCTAAAATGCCAAGATTCTCAGCATCCTTTAAAGAAAATATTTTCTTAATACGATCACTCGTGCCGAATCCAGGAGGCAAAGAACCAGCCGTGTAAAACAACTTACCGGAAATATGATCGCTTCCCGGTAATGACCTGCCTAGTCCTTCCTGACCTCTATTAAATACAATTCTACTTAATGCCATCGGTTATTTCTTTTTTCTTTTTCTTGGCTTTTTTTCCTCTTCAATCTTGTGTTCTTCGACTGACTTATCAGCTGACTCTTCGGCTTTTGCCTCCGGTATCTCTACCGCTGGTGGCAGCTTTTTCTCTTCTTTAGATTTCATGTCAGCCCTTGTTATTGTAATGACCTCGACCTTTTTGGTACGTGCATGACTTTGGGCGTAATTCAGTGAATCCTTGTGGAAGAAATTCCCATCTGGCGTAGCATACATTACCGAGACTTTTTCATCCTCAAAGTAATGTCCTACCCTTTTGACTAATTCAGATTTGTCCATTTTTAAAAAGTTAAAGGAGATATTTAAACCTCCCTGTGTTTTAGGATGATGCTTGAACCAATGTTACAATACCTGCCTGATCGGTGCGAAGCTTAGTAGTTTTTGCTCGAATCAAAGAAGAGATCACATCGCCATACAGTGTTGCTTCTGCTTGATTGTCAAACACTTTCACTCCACTTTGGGCAGTTGCAACAAAATCACCATGCCATGCAATACCTGAGAAATTATCGTCTCCCACACTGGCCGATCCAATAGCTTTTCTTAGTGGCGTTCCAGAATTGTCATAAATAACGCCCCCAGTTCTTTTGATGACCTTAAATCCAAGTATTGTATTTGCAACACCTTCTGGTAAGGTCAATTTACCTGCAATGTCAGATTTAATCAAATCATTGATTGTAAAAATCTCATAATACATTGCTGGTGGTAAAAGAATCCAACGCTTTCCATCATCGGGTACATTTTGATCGTCCATTGTTTTGGCGATGTTCTTAAAATCAACTACGGTTAGCCTTCTTCTATCTCCTGTTGCAGATGGAGGTAAGTTATCGTCAACCAATGTTCCGGTTGTTCTAACCTGATTAGCCGCTAGGTCTGAACCCCAATCAAATAAACCTTCTGCTGCAATCCTGTCCATCAGAACATTAATGTGATGACCCATAACGGACATACGTTTTGCGTAGCTTGTTTCAACCTCTTCGATGTCTTGAATAACAATCGGATCAGTGGTGTACTCATCTAAATCGTAATCAAGAGTAGTATCATCCCGCTGTAAAACGGAAGCAGGGATAATAGTTCTGTTTTTTGTTGCACCAGGGATTGATCCTGCCTGTGGTACATGAACCGTCCTGTTATTTATAAATTGATCGTGATTAACAGAGAATCGAAGAAATTCATTCATTCCCGAAAACAATTGCTCTTGTATATCTTTCGCCCAATCTTCCGTTTGGACTGCCATTGCTAGGCCTGGAATATTTGGCATAGCAAGACCAGAAGCAAAAATACCTATTGATGGGTATATTGGATTTAGTGCAAAACCAGCGACTTCAGCACAAGAACTAATTGCTACCCCGACAAATAATGCGAGAATTAGATTGGTAAATAATAATGATAAAAGTTTCATGATATTATGTATTTAGGTTAATTAATCAATTTGCTGTGCTGTTCCTACTGGCAAGAAAGCTGATCCGTCAAATACGAATTCCTGTGTTTTAGTTTTTCCAGCAACGCCAGTAATGGTTGCGGATGTTATTCCGGTTCCGAAAATAGTTGTTTCGGTTCCATCAGTTTTTGCCTTTAAAAACAATCTTGCCCCGGCTTTAAGTTCTGGATCAATTGTTAAATTCAAAGTTCTATTGCCGGATGCTGAATTTGTTACGCCATCAACAATTGTTTGATCGTCTTCAATCGTTAACGCCTGTGCGCCTGAAACGGATAATACCGCTACTTCAGCTACTCCGAATGGATGTCTTATTTTTGCCATGATATTTTATATTTAAGTTGTTTGTACAGATTTTTCGCCATATTCAGCTATGCGCATTTTGTTGAATAATTCGCGATTTGTGTTTTTGATTTTCATCAATCCTGCGTTGTCTTTTTTATCCCAATCCCGGAATGTCCAATCTTTTCGATCTGCTGGAATATCAGTTGATACGGTTCCTTCGGGAATTAAAGTGCCATTTATTGTTACCGCAGGAGTTCTGATTGCTCCAATTACGGCTTTTAATCCTGTCAGGTTGTTTTTGA